>Ga0325414_1006287_pt1 | contig 12580 bp, 9 predicted proteins | sample PopdelMetagenome_8_FD_206183 | JGI IMG/M metagenome (GOLD analysis project Ga0325414, IMG submission 206183) | Populus deltoides microbial communities from Bellville, Georgia, United States - Leaf-PdKOR-R3 | ecosystem: Host-associated > Plants > Phyllosphere > Phylloplane/Leaf | place: USA... | reverse complement strand
CCTCTATATTATCTCCGTTACATGTTGGAAAAAAGTATATATAGACATGACTCCCTGTTAAAGCTTCTTGGTTGTGATGCTCAAGCCCACAAAAGTGTAAAACAAAGAGGAAAATAAAAATAAAAATAAAAATCGGCATGCTAATTGTTGCGATTAAGTTACTGAAGCCGAGGGAGGTAAATAATTGTTAGCAACAACAGAAGAAAAAAAGTACGTATAGAATTGGTGGATTATTATAGAAAATACTACAAGAGAAAGATGTTAATAGGGATTTTTATTTATTTATTTTTTTTTTTTTGCGATTGAATTTTTATATGGCCAAATTGATAGCTAGTTGTTTTTAATTTGTTAAAAAATAACAAGATTAAAATTTAAAGAATCAAAGTGAAAAACATGAGAAATAATTTCTAATTTGATGTAGAAAAGTTAACTTTAATCCTCCAATTTTTCATTTGATACGTACAATTATAGTCCTTCAGTTTTTTTAAATTTAATTTTGGTCAAAACTTTGTTATTTCACTTAATTTTTTAAATCTTATTTGGTGGTTTTTCTATACATATAAGTTTTATTATTATATAGTTTGATAAAAATATTCTAAAAAAACAAGTTATTAAACTCGTATATATCAATTACCTCATTTGTATGTTTTATGAGTTAATTTAAGTTAATAAAAAATATCATCATCTCATTTTATAAAGAAAAAAAATTTGAATGACAAGAGTTAGAAAATGTTTTTTATTAATATCAAACTAGATTTTAATTAGATCACATTAAATTAGTTTAATTAGTTCAAGTCTTGATTTAATTTAAAATCTGAGCAAAATAAAACCCCAATTAGAACGTTTCTTGACTTTTGAACTTAATCTTTAATTATTACTAACAATTTATTTCAATGTTTAGTAATACCTTTAATCCTCCACTTTTTTTATTAAACCAATGCATAACATTTTTTACTCGGAATAAAAAAAATATTCTTCTTGCTCCAAAAAATATTCGTAATGACTATTTAAAAAAAATAATAATCTGACGTGTGATGGCCCTTGAAACCAAGGCTATCAAGATATATTATTTTAATATTTTATTAGAACTTTAATTTATAGCGTGGCAAGTTACTTTATTTTAAAAAAAAATTATTTTGGTTATATCAAATGCAAAAAAAAAAGAGAGAGAGAGAGAAGGTGTTGTTTAATTAGGTAAAGGATTTTAACTTGAAAAATAAAATAATTTTAACTTTATTTCAAATCATTTAGGTTTAATATTAATTGCACTTGCTTATCATATTTTTATAAGATGATAAATTTTTTTTATTAAAAAAATTATTTAAATAAAATATATTAATTCATATTTTTTTCTTGATTGTATTAAATGTTGTGTATTTTTTACATTAAAAATTATTTTAATACACACATCACATACACATAATCAAAAAAATCTAAATAAGACACTGTTTATTTTATTTTTTGGTTGTATTTTTTATAATCTTTGAATTTTTTAGTTTTAAATTAATTATTTTCTATATTTTAAAATTATTTTTATGTACTAATATCAAAAATATATTTTAAAAACTAAAAAAAATTATTTTTTAATAAAAATATTTAAAATAATAATTTTCATCATATTTTTTTAAATTACATATTAAAACCGCATAAAATTTTGTAGGGGTGGGGTAGGAGATGAATTGACATGAAACCACTAACCTTCCAAAGAGCAGGCTTTTGAATTAGGTAACCAGTCCCCACGGGTTTTTTTTTTTTTTTTCATTATTATTATTCTTTTGGTTTGCATGAAAATGGACGGGAGCCAGGGCCACATTCATTCAGACCCTTTTTTTTTTTTTTTTTCATATGATGTGGGAAAGGATTCCAATATTATAACCACAACCATGATAGCATGGTGTATCTTTTTTATAATAATAATAATAATAATAATAATAATAATAATAATAATTTTAAAATCATCATTATTATTAGACATAATTTTTTAGATTGAGATTCTCACCGGAGTATAGGTAGCAAGTGGAGTTAGTGGAGAACAATTCTCTGAATCCAACTTTTTTTTAGTGCTCCACTTGGTCTATTTAGTAATTTGCTAATCCAATATATAGTTGGGGTAGATCATTTTTGTAAAGCTAGGTGAGAGTTGACAAAATAAATTTGTGTGATAATTTAGTTAAAATTCGAGTAAGAATTGACTTAATTTTTTTAAAAAATTAAAATAATATCATTTTAATTTTTTTTAAAAAAAACTTTGAACAATATTATTTTGAGGTTTTGAATTATATACTTAATAATAATAAGAGTATCTATGAGGACAATGAGCGCATGATTTAAATTGAAAGAGAAATAAGAATTTTTTAAAAAATAAATGACTTCAAGGAAGAATTTTGGTTAAAATTAGCATTTTTTTATTAACGTGGGTGTTCGGGTGAGCTTGCGTGTACCTCAACTAATCCCATGGGCCCTGAAGTTAACGACCATGTAAGGCTTCAGTGGCCCTGAAGTTTGTGAAAAATTAGCATTCTTTGTTCATATTAAAGATTTGGCTGGATGAGAAATAAAACACACACTCATACATTTAATTGAATCGGGCTTATCCCAATTGAAATTAACCCTTGCCCGTATAAAAAAAGACAACAAAGACATAGTGGCCTTGTCTCCTCCCAGCAATATTCATCTGTTATAAGCCTTACCTTAAGCCGGCAACTAAATAGAGATAAAAATGTGTATAAGAGAATATAAGCTTCTTCGAGGGTAACTTGGCCTTCAAAAGACAGTGGTCTTTTCTTGAATGATTGAATTTGATACCTGATTTCATTTAAGACAAGGATTTAAATACAAAAAATTAGAGGAGTCGCTTCCTCAGTTTACTCCTACTTGTACTCATAGTTTGTTACTTAACAAACTAGTTATTTTGACTCCTGCTTCTAAAGAATTAGCAACATCAATATTATTTGACTATTTCAAACAAAAGACCAAGTAAATAATAACAAAAGACTAGTAAGTAAACAATATCTTCAAGCAGACTTCCCAACAGTAGACTAGGATCGTAACAATGCCTCCCTTTCAAGACTAACCTTGTCCCCAAGGTTAAGTTCAAGATATCGCCTTTTCATATCAAATAATCACTCCTAGGTTGCAGAAGCTCGAGAAATGCCTTCCCATTGAACTAGGATCTCAGTAGCATTGCATCGACCCTTACGAACTATGCAACCGTCCAACACATGAGTAGGTCTGGGCTCTAGGATTCCCTCGTCTGAAATATCTGGAAGGAAAATTTGCGATATGTCTGCAGTACCTAATTTCTTCTTTAGTTGGGATACATGGAAAACATTGTGGAGTTTTGCAGATAAAGACAAATTTAGATTGTAAGCCACTGCCTCAATCTTTTCTTTGATCTGAAACAAACCATAATATCATGGCGAAAGCTTGAGAGATTTTCGTATTGCAATTGAGCATTGGCGTTACGGCTACAGGCATAATCATCAAAAGTCTTCATGTGGTTTTGAGCTTTACGTAGATTCTGTCGCAACAATTGAAGAATAGATGAACGAGTTCTTAGTAGTTCATCCAGCTGAGGTAAAGAAGATGACTGGTCAATGTATCAAACTAACTTTGGAGGCTTACATCCATAAACTGCTTCAAAAGGAGTATAGCCAGTAGAGGAGTTCACATTAGTATTATGCCAATACTCTGCCAATGTGAGGAATTGCATCCAATCTTTAGGCCAAAAGATAACAAAACACCAAAGATAAGTCTGAAGACACCTATTGATTACTTCCATCAGGCTGTTCGTTTGAGGGTGATAAGAAGAGCTGAAATGGAGACTTGTCCCTTGTAACTTGAATAACTACTGCCAAAATTCACTAAGAAAAACACGATCATGATCACTTACGATGGTTTTGGGCATGCCTTGGAATTTGAATACGTTATCAAATAAGGCTTGTGCAACAGATGAGATTGTATATGGATGAGACATTGCGATGAAGTGAGCATATTTGGACAAGCGATCCACGACAACAAAAATGACATTTTTACCACTGGATTTGTGTAACCCATCGATAAAATCCATCGATACATCTTCCAAAATCTAGTGTGGAATCGAAAGTGGCTGCAAAAGACCTGCATGATAAACATTTTCTGACTTGTTGCATTGACAAGTTTCACACTCCTAGATATATTGTTTTATAAATGAGTGCACGTTAGGCCAATAGAAGTTTTGTCGAATTCTTTGTAGTGTTTGAAGGAAACCAGAATGAGCCCCAACTACACTGGAATTAAGCTCTTTTAAGATCAGGTTGTGTAAAGATGAATCTGCCCCATTGTATAATTTTCCCTTATACAACACCCTGCCACTGTGAATAGAAAATTTGGATTGATCAAGCTGGCCATTTGTATAAGACTGTAGCTTGCCAATGATATCTGGATTAGTATGAGTCATATTATTAATTGCCTCAATCCAAATTGGTTCCAGCTGAGAGTTTGGATGGATACCAACATTGGGATAACACTTGGAGAGTGCATCTGCTACCACATTTAGTGAGCCCTTGTGCTATTCAACAATATAGTCGTATCCCAGAAGCTTGGACAAACAACGTTGTTGAGAAGGAGTTCCCACCCTTTGCTGAAGCAAATATTTTAGGCTATGATGATTAGTTTGAACTATAAAACAGATGTCAAGCAAATAAGGATGCCATCGCTGAATAACAAGGGTTAATGCAATCAGCTCTTTTTCATAAGTAGAGAGTTGGAGATTTTCATCATGCAAAACTTGGCTGAAATAGGCCAAGGGACATCCTGATTGTATGAGGACTGCACCAATGCCACTTCCCAATGCATCACACTCGATCATAAACTTTTTTGAGAAATTAGAAAGTGCTAGAACTGGTGGGCAAGTCATAGCCATTTTAAGTTCTTTGAAAGTTGATTCAGATATAGGTGTCTATCGAAAAGCCCCTTTCTTGAGCATGTTTGTATGAGTTCTTGCAATCTGTCCATATCCGTGCACAAACTTTCTGTAATATCCAGTGAGGCCAAGGAATCCACGCAAGGATTTCAGCGAAGATGGAAAAGGCCATTGAAGGATGGATTCAATCTTCTTCTGATCAACAGCAACACCGTTAGCAGAAATCACATGTCCCAAATAATCAATTTCAGAGCACCCAAAGCGGCATTTAGACAACTTAGCATGCAGTTTATAAAGGCAAAGGATCTCTAAAGTTTTCTGAAGATGAATGACATGCTCTTCCTCTGAATGGCTGTAAACCAGGATATCATCGAAGAAGACCAGAATGAATTGTCTTAAAAATGGATAAAATATTTCATTCATCAGACTTTGAAAAGTTGAAGGTGCATTTGTGAGGTTGAAAGGCATAACAAGGAACTCGTAATGGCCGTCATGGGTCCTAAATGCAGTTTTAGGAATGTCTTTGTCGGCTATCCTGATTTGGTGGAAACCTGATCTCAGGTCTAATTTGGAGAAGATGGTTACCCCATGAAGCTCATCAACCACAGGTATAGGAAATCAATCCTTGACTGTGACAGCATTCAAAACACAGTAATTAACACATAATCGCCAAGTGCCATCGTGTTTACAAACTAACAAGACATGAGATGAGAATGGGCTGCGACTTGGATGAATTATTCCCTTATGGAGCATCTCTTTGACCATACGTTTGATTTCAGCCTTCTGAAGCATTGGGTACCGATAGGGTCGAACATTAGTAGGTGATGTACTTGGAGGAAGTATAATGCGATGATCATGATACCGAGTAGGAGGCAAACCTGATGGTGGACAAAACAGATCAGAAAAGCCATCAATGACTGTCTTGATGGTGGGTGGAACTTGATAAACATTGTCAATGGCATAAATCTGTGAAACATCTAGAATCAGACTTGATGATCGGACCCGAAAAAGTTTCTCCAATTTATGACATAAGAGGATGGATAGCTCCTTTGTGGGTATACCAACCAGCCTATATGTTTTGCCTTGGTAACAAAATTCCATGGTCAGTTTGGATAAATCCATAAAATGGGACCGAGGGTTTGGAGCCAATGTGCACCTAAAACAACATCATATCCCCCGAGGGAAAGGAGGTAAAAATCTAAGGTGACTGGAACTCCTTAGATGTCAATAAATATATTTTGACATTGTCCCTCACTATATAAGCGATCTCCATTAGCCACCATGACATCGAAAGAGGTCTTACAAGATATATGAAGATTGAGCTTTGATGCAACTGAAGGATCCAAGAAGTTATAAGTAGAGCCCGAGTCCAATAGAATGTAAAGAGGTTTGTTGTGATAATAACCAATGACATGCATAGTTTGGGGGTTCGTAGCACCTGTAATGGCATGAAGAGATATCTCTGGATGTGGAATAGCATCGCTATCAAGAGAGCAGTCCATATCTTCATCGCAATAATCGTTTCCATCAATAAGAAAGAGAGTAAGAGATTTACATTTCTGGCCAGGTCTGAATTTCTCGTCATAATTATAACACAATCCTTTTTCCGGCGCTCCTTCATCTTTTCAAAAGATATCTTTTTCACCTTTGGTTTTGGAACTGTCTGGGTAGGTGCTTGGGGTCTTGGAAAACTTTTACAATCTCTTGAGGAACTCTTCTCCTGGAGACGAGCGAGACCTATTGCATCTTTTAAAGAAGTGGGGCGAAATGAATTAACATTTGTCTTGATGTCATCTTTGAGACCACTAATAAAAATGCATGTGAGAAATCTGTCAGGAAGACCATCGATTCGTTGAGCCAAATTCTTAAACTAACTTTGGTAAGCTGCAACTGTGGAAGTTTGACGAAGTTTTGATAGTTGTCCCTCTGGATCCTCATATTATGTAGGTCCAAACTGTTTTTCAAGAGCTTGGATAAACGACACCCAATCATTAAGCTCACTTGCATGTTGCAAATATTTGTAATATTGAAGTGCTGCTCCCTTCAAGTGGAACGAAGCATAAAAGAGACGTTGGGCTGGAGGGATATGATGTAACAGGAAGTATTGATCAACTAGTAAAGTCCAGCCTGAGGGGTTTTCGGTGCCATAATATTTGAAGAGATCAATCTTTAGCCCCTTTGTCGGTAAGCCGCTAGAATCAAAAGCCAGTGAATGCCTTATTGAAGGTCCAACACTGTGTTCTTCTCTCACAAATTTTGGTTCTTTGGTGAGCTTTTCAATGGATAAGGTAAGGGCTATAATTTGTTGTTAAATATTAGTCATATAGGTGTTGATCTGTTGCATCATTATACCTTGCTTGGAAACTGTTTTGGATAAGACATTAAAACAAGTTCCTGGGGCGTCTTGGTTAGCCATATATAATAAAAAGGGGAGGGGTCTTGGGTTTTAAGGTTGTTGATGAAGATGGCAGAGGAAGTTTGGCTCTTATACCACTATTATAAGCCTTAGCTTGAGCCGACAACTAAATAGAGATAAAAATGTGTATAAGAGAATATAAGCTACTTCGAGGGTAACTTGGCCTCCAAAAGACAGTGGTCTTTTCTTGAATGATTGAATTTGATACCTGATTTCATTTAAAACAAGGATTTAAATACAGAAAATCAGAGGAGTTGCTTCCTCAGTTTACTCCTACTTGTACTCATAGTTTGTTACTTAACAAACTAGTTATTTTGACTCCTGCTTCTAAGGAATTAGCAATAACAATATTATTTGACTATTTCAAACAAAAGACCAAGTAAATGATAACAAAAGACTAGTAAGTAAACAATATCTTCAAGCATACTTCCCAATAGTAAACTAGGATCGTAACATCATCACCTATTTCTTCAACTTTAAAACCATAAAACCTTCTCTTTTACCACTCTTCCAAAGACCCACCACTAAAAATATTTGATTTCTCTCAAAACACCATGCCTCTCTCATTTCAAAACCCATTTTACATGTCAATAGTAAAGACCAGCATTTTATGGATCTAATGACAGTTCAAGCTTTACTACTATTATGACCACTATTACCTCTATAGGTAGCCCACCTGCCATCCTAGGATTATCGAGTTATTTTGGGGTGTTTGAGAGTGTAGTAATGATTGCTTTTTAAAGTGCTTTTCATTCGAAAATACATCAAAATAATATATATTTTTTAATTTTTTAAAAATCATTTTTGATGTCAGCACATTAAAATGATTTAAAAACACCAAAAAAAATATTAATTTGAAATAAATATAAAATAAAAAATATTTAAATATTTTTAAAATATTTTTAAAACACAAAAACAAATAGTCTATTTGATGTTGAGATTATTGCACATGTGTTTTAGTTGATGAGGAAACAATAGAAAAAAAAGACCCCGAGATTTTGTATGTTGAAGCTTGCTAGTCATGTTGTGGATTACGAGGTGGTTTTGTACCATCAAGTGAGTGTAGTTGATGAGGGATGATTGTTTTTCATTGTCTATAAGCTCCTGAATTGTTGAAAAGGGATATTAATATTGAATTATTGGATTACATCGCAGATTATATATGTATATGGACAAAGATAACTAAAGATAATCCAACCCGTTGCTCTTTGATTAGGAGAATGAACACGTTCAATCCCCACGTTATTGACATTACGAAGAGTTTGATGAATTATTAAAATGTTGTAGAGTTGCATACTTCTCCTCCTCCCTTTATATTCTCTTTTTCAGACCCTACCTCTCCTTCTGTTGATGGACTGTCAATCGGGTAAGCGACTTGTCGCTGTAACTTTTTTTACTAGATGATGACTTCAGTGACAGTGGTTAAAATAAGAAATATATATCAGCTAATAAATTGTAAAAAAATTGTTAATGTTAAATACAAACTAAAATAAAAGGTTGATATTTAATTGCTTGACTGAGAGTGATCTTCAAAGTTTTTTTTATTTAATTATATGATAAAAAAATAATTTTTTAATTACAAATGTAATAATTTAAATATTGTAGAAAAATGTAATTGTTAGTTTTAATTCTTTTTTGTTTTGATGTATGTTTCTTATCTATATATATATTTTCTTTAGTTATGTTGTTTATTGCATAGAAATTATAAGTAATTAAAATCAAAATTCAAAAAAGAAAGTAGATATTGTGTCACGACCTGAATCCCGGGTCCATGACCGACAACACAGAAGCGGTGTTGAAAGGACACCCCACCTACGCTAAGCCTCAAAATAGACATATCAAAAGAACAATTTATTCAAAAATACGCAGCATTTCATAATCTTCAGAAATATTATATTATTCAAAACTGATGAAACTAAAAGATAGTTTAAAACTCCTCTTCAGTAATTAAAACAAAAACAATAATTCATAATACTCATTATATTGTCAAAATCCAAACTTAATTAAAACAAGGTAATAGTGGAGCATCTAAGACATCAAATCAAAACTAAAAGGAAAGCCTCGCAAAACAAGCAAGGCATACCGACCAAAATTGAAGAAGTAGGAACACTCTACAAAGTCCAACTACTATCAGAAACTAAAAACCTAAATAATATTAAGAATGAGGGGTGAGTTCAACCAACTTAGTGAGGGAATAATATTTAATATATATTTTAGATATTTATAATATTAATAGTTTGCAAGATGATTTATCTTGATATACATATACATACTAAATATATTATCATAACGTAGTGGAATACATGTCAGAGATCAGATGACACCCGAAGGTGACCAAATGACACCCAAAGGTGACCAGATGACACTCAAAAGTGACCAGAACCCGAAGGTGACCACTATGGGATGATCAGTCGCTACAGGTTGATGCCTCTCTCACCAGCTAGGTATACAGAATACTATGTGCACATAGACTAACTACTCTCCGTTAGCATGGAGTTACTGACACATCCTATATCAAGGCATAATAGATATTCACAGAATCATCAAAGAAACATATATCATATCAAATAAAATTTAATTCGACAGATTGCAAGTGCAAATTCAAGACTAAATGAGTACTCGAAAAATATAGCAATATATATAAATATTCAAGAAATTAACTGGTTGTACTCTTCGTATAATCAGTATACATATTTATTTATAATATATGCATATTAAAGATTATCCCACTCACCCGAAAGAATATAGAGTAAAAGGAATATCAGATGAGAGACCCGAAAAACTTATTAAGGATCATTAGGGAAACCTACAATAAATATATGAAATATACTCAAAAGCAACTCAAAACAACACAAATAAAAGATTCCAATGCATAAAAGAAAACTAGGTTTAGTCTCCTAGGTTTAGGGACTAAAATGACAATTATCCAAAACAGGGACCAAAACGTAATTTTACCAAAACTAGACCAAACTGTAAATACATAACCATACTGAAATTTCACCCATAAACCATCCTCAATCCTGTCTAGAATGAACCAGGGACCTAACTATATTTTTTATAAAGTTTAGGGACTAAAATGTAAATTCCCAAAATTGAGGGACCAAACTGAAAATATTCCAAATCAATTATCAAACTGAGATTCATCATCATTAACCTCATAATAACACTGTCCAGAATCTCAAAATACATTTACGGGTCAAATTGTAATTTTTTCAAAGTTTAGGGACTAAACTGAAATTTTTATAAATCAAGTACCAAAATTAATTTTGGTGATCTTCAACCTCAAGACCATTATGTCCAGATTTTCCAGCAAGGTTAAAATGAATTTCTTAACCCATAAAAATTAATTTAAACAAATCAACTCATAAATCCTTATTTCTAACAACATATTAATTAATCACCTAACATTAAACCCTTAATAATCATAAATCAATCTTAATAATATAAACTTCTAATCCTTATAAACCCTAATCTCTCTCTCTCTCTCTCTCTCTTTTCCCTTCCATAAACAAATCATAATTAAAAGTAACATGAGAGAGAATCATTTACTTGCTACTTCCACTTTTCTTAAACCCAAAACTCAAGATCAAAAACAGAAATCCTTGGTTTGATGAAGAGAGGGTCACGGCGGCCACAAGATTTAGAAGAGAGAATAGTAATTCTCTAACAACTTTTCCTTAAATACCTAGGTTAACTTAGGTTGGGTTTGGGTTGATTTGAACTTAGGTTTGGGCCAAAAGTTTGGATCTTACATATTGCATTTAGAAAATTATGCATAATAGATTCACATATAACTATTTAAAATTAATGGTTAATAATATCATTAAAGAAGCTAATATTATTTAAAAATAATAGCTTACTTTGATAATTATCTAAACATCATTTAAATAAATTTATTCAAAAAGAATTCAATTAAAAACTTGAAAAGAGAAGAAAAAAATGATATTAAAAAAAACACCAAGCATTCATGGGTGAATATGTGCACCTAGCCTAGATTAAATCCAAGTGCAATTGGAAACCCAGGCCACTCACCTCGTATCTATTTTTTTTCATAATGATGCAATGGCAAGGCGTACGCCTGTTTGGTTTTTTTTTTTAATTTAGCAGACAATGTGTCAATCACATGGCCTGTCATATTTTCCAATCATTAGAGAGGTGTCTCCGGTGATCGGAAAATTTAAGTCCATGTTCTTGGACTGAAAAAACCTAGATTTTATATTTTTTTCACCTAAAAAATGCATAAACATTTCATAAACCTCTATAACAACATCTGTAACAACAAGCCACATTGCAATCGGCTTAAATATCCAAAATCAAATAAAAATACTTTTTGAGCTTCGATTTACTTTTTCTGACATTATTGAAAGTGGAAACCATATCCATTAAGTTTTTCTTTTGAAGATGAATTTACAGACACTAAAATTAAAATTATTGGTGGCTGGAAACTAGCCACCCAAAAGCTTCATCTATGCTCAAGATATTTTAAAGACTTTCTCTCCTCTTTCTTAAGACATAGGGACTGAAATGTAAAACAGATGAAGTTTATGACCGAATAGAAAATTTAAAATAAAAAGGACCAAATTAAGACAAAAAATAAAATTGGTGTATTAAAATGTAGATTTATATGCCTTATAAATAGTAAGCATGGAAAAGGTGCCAATTATTGGCAATGTCAAAATTAGTCCCTATACTTTTAATTTTTACTTTTGCAACAATTCAAAACTTTCCCATGTAAAATCACCATTTCATTAAATTCCGAAATGGTTTTTGATACTTCGAGCACATATAAGAAAAAGAAATCTAAAGAGAATGAAAAAACCTAGAAAAAGACAAAAAAACTTTAAGATTTCTTCCTCTGTAGTCTCATGCTCGAGCCTTGTGGTTGCTCATATGATGGCCACTGGAGGCATACATGGTCGTTAACTTCAGGACCATGGAATTAGTTGAGGTACATGCAAGCTGGTCCGGACACTCATATTAATAATAATAAAAAAAAAACTATGAAAGGATGAATAAAAAGGCCACGGTGAAAAAAGGGGTACCGTACAGACGTGGCAAGTGGCATACAGGTTGCCGTCTTTGGCCAGCAAACCGCTGCAGCTGTTAACAGAAATGACAGAAACAGATGGGGTACGGAACACGAACACGATGGAATTAATGATTTTGATTCATTAAATGAGAATGGAACAATCAAATGCATCTAAAACATTATTATTACAAAAACAATCAATAATATTCAAAGGACGAATCAACGCATTGGC
>Ga0325414_1006282_pt1 | contig 12583 bp, 7 predicted proteins | sample PopdelMetagenome_8_FD_206183 | JGI IMG/M metagenome (GOLD analysis project Ga0325414, IMG submission 206183) | Populus deltoides microbial communities from Bellville, Georgia, United States - Leaf-PdKOR-R3 | ecosystem: Host-associated > Plants > Phyllosphere > Phylloplane/Leaf | place: USA... | reverse complement strand
AAATTAGTTTTTTCACCAATTTAACCCAAGTTAAATCCTAAATCCTAAATTTTATACAATTGAGAGGGAGGGCAGCTTATTTTGAATTCATAAAATGTTGTTGATGGTTTTTTGTTTTTTAATTATGTATATTTGGGTTCGTTTTTTAAGATTCTAAAATTAATAATTATGTAAATTTTTAATGATCCTATTTCGATTAATTTTTTAAGACTCTGAAGTTAACATTAATGTAAATCTCTAATGATATGTATATTTTAATTAATTTTTTGAAATTTTAAAATTAATAATCATGTAAATATCTAATGACTCTAAAATTTAAAATATTTAAACTTTTAAAAAATAAATTTAAAATTTAAAATCGGGTCATTTTGCTAATAAAAAAAAAAAAAGAAAGAATGGAAGCCTTTTTGTGCTGAGGCCAATGCCAGTTTGTCATTGGATCGTGTGATAATGAAAAGCAGATGGGGTTGTGGGGCCTAGTTGCCAGGAAGAGAGCTTGAGAGTTTAGTGCAGTGTTTCATTTTCGCATTGCAATTTCCAAGTGTGGGAGGGGATCGATTTTCAAGAGTTTGATCACCTCTCCTGCTTTGAGTAATTATAACAAAAGCTCATTATAGCTTCCGAGTAAAATCATTGTTTATTGAATTTGTGATTTCATGGTAAAAATTTAATATTGACTATTAAAATTTATTTAGATTTTTTTATAAGGTTTATTAGTAATTATCAAATTAAAAAAATATATATATATTAGTGTTAAGAGGCAATATCATGTTTTCACTATGGTTTTTTTATTATTATCAATTTAATTAGAGTAATTTGGTGTTTTATCAAATATATATATATATAAAAGTACAGTAAAATGATCAATTTCATACTAGGTTATCTCAATTTCATAACATGAATTTAGTGAGTTAATCTGGGTTGGCTCACTCTTTATTCCTTGGGTTATAGGTTTATCATGCTATCTTAAAGTGACTCGAGTCTGTTATTTTTTTTATTCAATTTCATCATTTCATATTTAATGGGTTGAGAATTATTGGCATTGTTTGTCCTCTTTTACAAAAATATTTTTTTTCAAGTTATTGTTATTTTTTTCAATTTAATCTATTTGTTGTTATTATTTATTTTTTTATAATTTAATTAAAATAAAATTAATTTATTTAACCCAGTACAATATAAGACTTAAATCACATATTTTTATTTTTATTTTTATTTTTATTTTTTAAAAAACATATTTGCGCTACGTGAATATGCAAGAGAGACCCTTTGATGTAACGTTGGTACTAGCTAGTTCAAGTCTAAACGAGTGTGAATTTATTAAGGATGACTTTGTTTACTAAAAAGTTCCTCTATTTTTATAATTCGCTTAATTTATGTTCTTTATCAATAAATTTTTAATATTTTCACATGATTCATTTTTCATTTTAAAATTATTAAGGGGGTATATTTGTTTTTTTATAAAATTTTTGAATAATAAATTTATTTGGTACCCTTAAAAACAAAAAATAACTTAATTATAGCTAAGAAGATTCTTTGTTTTTACTTCTGAATGCAGAGTGTATTGACTCAGTCATTGTTAAAATTAAAATTCTCAAAACATATTAACAATAGCTCATTCATCATTTCATTATAGCTTTTCCGTAATAAAAAACAATGTTTTAATACATAAAATATAAAAATACAAAAAATTGCTAATACATTCATGGCACACATCAACACATTAGCTGCTCTGCCACCTACAAGCGGTCTATGAAAATCACATGGGTTTATAGGTTATGATTTTGCAAGATTAATCTTGATTTACAGAATTCACATGGGTTTGCTTTTTTTTTTTCTTTTCTATATTATTGGAGTTAACCAAACTTATTAAACTCAATCAACTTAATGACCCGAGTTTCGAATTTCTTTTACTTCAATGAAAATCCTAGCATCGCTGTAACTTTTTTCTTTTTATATTCGGAAAAAATCGACCCACCCCACGACTTTGCGATGACCATTGATATAGGTTTACTTATGTCATTTTTATTTTTTTAATTGATTTTTTTCTACTTTTGGTCTTTAATATATGGTCAGTTATTATTGGGCTTTTTATTTTGTTTCGATATGGATTCCATGGTTTTATCACAATCTCATACACGCATCACGAGTTTTGTATGGTAACCATAGTTGACTCAAGTCAATTAAGAGTGATGCCGTTTCAATAATTTTTTTTAAAAATATATCATGTTATATGTCACTGATTAAGTATTTTAAAAAGTATTTTGGCTAGCAGAGATAAAAATACAAAAATACTAGTATACACTACAACTAAATTATAAAATCTTGACATATATTAATATTATAATGTTGATGATAAATTAATATTAATTTATTTTTTCACAATTTTATATTTGGATTATAGTGTGAATATATAACTCAAGTAAACTTAATCCTATATTATAAAGAAAAAAATAAAGTGACTAATGGATCTCATTTGTCATGATAACCTAGCATTTAAAATATAGATTTGGACATAAAGACATAAATTAGTATCAGAGGATTTGTACGTAGTAGGGTCATATTAAAAAAATTAATTGATAGAGGACTAAATAAAAAAAAATTTATAAAAGGAGATGGACTTTTAAGTTTATTAACCAATGAAAAACACTATTCGGCACCATTTTTCTATTCAAAGCAAGAAAAAAGGTTTTCAAATTATTTTAACAATGTATATCTTATAGCAAGAAGGAGGAGCAATCAAAGTAATTTGTTCTAAATCATTTTAAATTTTATAACATGTTTTCTTTTGATGATTTTATTCTTTCATTAAGGTTATAATTAGGACAGTTTCTCTTTTGAAAAGTAAAATTAAAATGGTTTAATTTTTTTAATTTTAGTTTATTCTAGTAAAGATAAGCAAAGTAATCTCTTTTTATTTATTAATTGATTCTTTCATGCTCATTATTATCATTAGGAGATGCTTTTACCATATACCAATGGTTAGTGAGTTCAATGACTCTAACCCATCAAGGTAAAAAATTAAATTTATAATCATCTAGTAGGCATAGTGGTAAGAACTTGGAACCAAGAGGTTTGCTTTCCCTGTGGTCTCAGGTTCAAGTCATGTGGTTGCTAATATGATGGCTACTAGAGGTTCACATGGTCGTTAATTTCAGGGCCCGTGGGATTAGTCGAGATGCGCACAAACTAGCCTGAACACTCACATTAAAAAAAAAACTTAAATTTATATTGATACAGCATAGCAGATGCCTTTCTTTATTGAAAAACCTACTTACAAACTACTTCCACCCTCTAAAATTATAAGCGAGAAACAAAATATTTGTTGAAACTTAAAATTTCAAAATTTTCAATTTATATTTTTATAAATTTTTAAGTAGTTTCACTAGGGTTATATTAAGAACTTTATTCCAAACTTATAGTATTGATAGATTCATACATAATTTAAATACTAATTTTGCATATGAAACAAACAAAAAAATCTGAAAAGAAAAATATCACTAGTCCAAAACTGAATTGTTCTTGCAAATTGAACCTATAAACCAAAAACTCATTCAATTAATGAAATAAGCCAAACCACCACCACCCCAATAGCAGCAACAAGCAACAATTACAGCAAAACAATAAGAATTTCACAGTACAAACCAAGCTGAAGCCTAATTCAATATATTCCTACATACTCACCAAATTATTTTCCTTGGTTTACCCTTTTGATCTGATTTACAGGCAATTCAAATAACCCAACCCATATCCTTGTAGTGAATGTATATGGTGTTACTACAAAGTCTATGATTATCATAAAAACAAAGAAAGATAATGTAATTGATATATTTATTTGGGGTTTTCGGTTTATGTTTCTTGCACGGATTAGTTTTTTTTTAATGATCTGTAAAGTTAAAATCATAGGATAAAGAGAGAGATGAAGAGAGAACAACATATAAGATAAAGATGAGTTTTGTTTCCTTCTTGTTTTTCTTTTTTAGTTATGAGAGAATCACAGGGACACATGATGCTACATGAAATAGCAAAACCATAACTTGCACTAAATGGGTATATTCAAAGAAATGATTTTGCTCAAGATGAAAAATTTAATTTCTTTTTGTTCGTGAGACTATTTTATTTTTCATCTAAGTTCAAGAGAGCTTTCTACAAATTTAATACTACCTTAGTTTTAGTTTACACCTTGTTCTTTAAACATCGAAGAGTCTTCTGTTTGTGTAAAGCAAACTTCTCTATTTTGCAGGATTACCATCATCCAAATCAGCCAGTACCAGAGTGAATCAAGCAACGGGAATTTCCAGCCTCATCAACGCTCCATGCCTCCTAAGGTCTATGGGGAGCATTATTGCTCGTATGCTTTTTTAACTCCCTAAAATGGCATCAGATGTGTGGCAGAAGGCCCACTTCATCACTTGCAATAACCAAGCAACTTTCTGATATTGGGTAGGCTCTGGTGGATGAAAAACTTACTAATAAATGGGGTCCAGACGCCATTGACATGATCTTCTATTCTATGCAAGTAGTCATCAGTCGATCCTCGCTGTATTATGTTTGGAACGCCCTTGGATGATCATACGGTTAAAAAGGAAAAGAAGATGTCGGGGAACAAGACATCAAAAGCCATACAAGTCTTTTTAAAGCAAGGAAAACACGTGGATATGTGCATGGGGATTGGTTTTGCTCATTATTATTACACGAAACATATCTATGGTTTAACCATAACCACGTGATGGCACGTGGACTCTCCTTACATATAACCTCATCTTTCTGTCTTGTTGATCAAAATCAAATTCGTATCCATACTTTCCTCGTTATTAATTTTGCAACTTAATAGGAATTAGGAGGGTATTTTTTCTTGTTAACACTTATTTTTAAAATTATTAGTCAAATAACTTATTTAAATGTTTTTGTTAAAATAATACAGTTTAATACATATCATAGTTTAGAATAGTGATTTTATAAGAATTCGAGATTGGGAATATCGATTTCTGAAAAAAAAGTTAAAATAAAATGACATAAATTTCAAAAAAGAGAGAGGAGAGGAAAAAAATAAAGAGAGAGAGAGGGATGTACATCGAATCTTCGATTACGACACCATTGATATCATAAAAAAGATCTCAATAAGACGAATCCAATGACAACAATGAAAGTCACCAATGGTAATTGGTGTGGGCCACATTCTCCATTCAATGGCAAGTGAGCCGCTTGCCATATATGGCCCATTACGGTTATTATTGACAACTTTTATTGGTGTTGTTAGATTCGTCTCATCATGACTTTTTTGATGATGTTGATGGTGTTGTAATTGGAGCTTTGGTCTGCTTTTATGGTCTTTTTTCTTTCTTTCTTTCTTTATCCTCATTGTAATTGCTCACATGCTTTGGAATGGAGAATATGACCCACTCTGATCACCATTAGTGATATCTCCTAGAGTTGTTGGATTTGTCTCGTTGAGATCTGATATGAATCAACCCACCATAACAAAGGATCCACTAAAGGTGCCAATTAGACCAATCATTAGTCGAAGGTCAAAAAGTTAATTAAGGCATTGAATGAACTTGTTTAGAGCATTTACGCCCAAACTAACTTCAAAGAGTCTTCAACACAAATAGGGTAACATATAATTAACCTAATCTATATACAAGATAGGTCTAAGTCAACCCCAACTTGGGATTATGGCTGGTGGCATAATTGGGTAACCTTGTTTAAACAACTTTCCATGCTTACAAGAAAAGATAGGTAATGAAAATTAATCATAACATTACAATTATATTTTGACAAAATATTTTGGGAGTTTCCATCTTCTATAAAGATACTTAATGGTGACAACTATGGTTTTCTTGTGTGGCAAAGATTACTTAAGATTATCGTATCTGTATGAGGAAACTAAATGTAGTAACAAAGAGAAATAATTGTCTTCACATTTTTTTCCATGTTTTGCAAGGATTCCATGATCTATAAGGCAAGTCAATGAGCGACAGCTTCAACAACAAATCTCCTAGCATATTGGGATTTTTAAAGTCAATAATTATATCCTAGGCTACTTTGGATACCTAATTTTGTTATATGTCTATTTAAGCTAAATATTTTATCTATCTTACTTTTTTCTTTCATGATAAATTTTGGCAGCATAGTACATGATTTGTACTTGAATCTTTATTTATTTCTAATAGTTTTTGGGTTTATTTACAATATTTGGGTTTACTTGTAAATGAATTCATATCAGCCCACAAGTTTTAGTTTTAATAAGGTTGTTTGGAGAGTATAAATAGTTCTTTGTAAAAATAAGTTTCAGTTTGGTTAATAATAATTTTTTATATTTGTTGTAACCTTATATGCATGTAAAGATACTTGTGTTTTTTTATTCTTAAAAGAATTGAAATTGACTTATCAAAGAACAATTGTCTTATGGCTTCTTCCTTACACTTATCATTCACGATTCATTAATCGTTGGGTGGGGGTTTGAACTCCAATAATATTAGTGTATCGGTTTAAGATAATCATTGTGTAATGCTTTTATATCAAATCTAATTTTTGGCTTTTTAGGACTGTGTTCAAACTCGCTTGTGAGTTTCTAGATCTTGTATCTTTGGGGTTCGTATCAGTTAGTATCAAAGTCTGACTCTAAAAATCAGGTTATATATTTTTGAATTTTCAAGTTTTCACGTTTAAATTTATGTTTTTTATTCTCCTACGTTGTCTATAGTTACAACATTGAAAAAAAAAGTTTAATTGATTTTGTTATTGTTATAGGAAATTAATTACCACAAATAAAAAAAAAGTTGTTAAATTACAAATTTTAATTCTAGCCACTAATTACTTTTACAAGGGGGATTGAATCAAAACTTGATAAAAATATTTATAAAATGATATTCTTAGGGTTTTGAGTACCATAACATCATATATTAAGTTTGGGGTAATTTGGACACATATTCATTTTGGTTTCAATTCTGACTTGTTTTGATTATGCTATAATATGGTGGGATCAACTTGTTTTTTGAATAAAAGGAACCAAGAAACACCTATTAAAACTTGGGAGGAGATAAAGGCTATAATGAGAAAGAGATCTATTCCTATTCACCACTACAAGGAGTTGTTTCAGAAATTACAAAGCATAAATCAAGGGTGTAAGAGTGTGGATGATTACCACAAGAAGATAAAAATTGTTATGATTCATGTGAATATAGTAGAGGATAAAGAGGCAACCATGATAAAGTTTTGTAATGGGTTAAATTAAGATTTAGCAAATATAGTAAAGTTGTAGCATTATCTAAAGTTAAAGGACATGTTATATATGGCTATAAAGGTGGAGAGACAACTTAACATAAAACACAAGAAAGATCTTCATCATTATGGAGATTGAACATAAGGAGAGAGGAGGGGGTGCCCAAACTAAGCCTTTTGTGGGTGCTAAGGTTGAATCATATAAAGCCAAGAAAAAGGTCCTTATGGAATCTAAAGGTAAATCTAATACTCAACTTACTCGTAATCATGATATTAAGTATTTCAAGTGTTTAGAGGTTAAAAAACATTGTTTCTCAATGTTCAAATAAGAGGGTTATGATTTTGAATGATCATGGTAAGATTAAATAAAAAAATGATAGATCTAAAGAGGATAAGATGCCACTATTTAAAGATTATAGTGATGAGAATGTTGAGTACTCAGTTGAGGGTGAATATTTGGTTATTATAAATACACTTAACATTCGTATTAAAAAAGATAATGTTGAGCAATAAAGAGAGAACACCTTCCATACACGATATCATATTCGTACCAATGTATGTATTATGATCATAAATAATGATAGTTATGCATGTGAGTCAATTATTATGATAATAAATAATAATATTATCGGTACTACTATTGTTAGGAAATTATATTTAAACAATGTTAAACGTCATAAACCTTATATATTGCAATTGTTGAATGAATGCGGTGAAGATAAAGTTACAAAACAAGTCTTGGTTTCATTTTTTTTATTGAAAGGTATCATGATAAAGTGTTGTGTGATGTGGTTCCTATGCATGTGAGTCAATTATTGTTGGGTCATCAATGGTAATTCGATAGAGTAGAAATGCATGATGATTTTAGAAATAATATTCTATTATAAAAGATGATAAAACCATCATTCTTGTATCATTATCACCTAAACAGGTTTATGGAAATCAAATAAAATTGAAAAGGGAAAGCAAGGCAGAGAAGAGAGAAAATACAAGTGAGAAATATGGTGAGATAAAGCAATCAAATCTGACCACTAATGAAATAAATATGAATTTAGCTAAGAATGCAGGTAAGATAATATAAGAGAAGAAAGTAAGGGCGAGAAAAGAGGATATCGTGAAAAAATCAAAGAAACAACCATTTTTTTATGCAAGAGAGGAGAGGTTAATTTTTTTTTTATTCCAACAACCCATTGATTCTACTTATGTACAAAAGAGACTTATTTTAACACTAACAAACTTGATCACTATATTCCTAGTGTGGTTATTTATTTATTATGCAAATCTAATGATATGTTTCTTGAAGAGATTTCAAGTGGTTTGCCATTAATAAGGGGAATTGAACATCAAATTGATCTTGTACTTGGAGTTATGATTCCTAACCGATCAGCCTACCAAAATAACTCTAAGAAGATAAATGAACTTTAAATGCAAATAGAGGAGTTGATGTTAAAAGGGTAAGTATGAGAGAGCATGAGTCCATATATTGCTCTAGTCTTACTTATGTATAAAAGAATAAAGTTTTGAGGATAAGTGTTGATTATCGTACGATCACCACATGACAGTAAAATATAGATATCCTATTCCTAGGCTTAATGATATATTAGATGAATTACGAGAATCTTGTGTATTTTTAAAAATTAATTTGAAAATAAATATTATAAAATTAAGATAAAAGAAGGTGACGAATGAAAAACTAAGTTTAAGATTAAGCATGAAATGGTTAGTTGTGTCCTTTGAACTTACTAATGCACCTGGTACTTTTATGAGATTGATGAATCAAGTGTTGTGTACATTCATAGAAAAATTAATAGTTATTCATTTTGATCTACAACAAGGATTTAAACGAGCATGTTAAACATTTATGTAATGTACTTGATGTATTGTGTAAAGAATCATTGTATGCTAATTTGAAGAAGTGTACCTTTTGCGTGGTGAAAATTATGTTTCTTGGTTATGTTATTAGTGCACAAGGTATTGAGATTAATGAGAAAAAATTTAACGCTATCCAAGAATAGCCTACGCCTAAATCAGTCATCAAGACAAGAAATTTTCATGGTTTGACTAGTTTCTATAAGCGTTTTGTCAAAGATTTTAGTACTCTAGTCTCACCTCTTTAATTGAGATTATTAAAAACTTAGTTGGTTTTAAATGGAAAATTGAGCAAGATAATGCATTTAACTTGTTAAAAGAAAAACTCTATTCAACACCTTTATTAGCTTTACATGGCTTTACAAAAGCTTTTGAGATTGAATGTGATGTATTAGAAATAGGTATTGGAGTTATTTTAATGCAGGATAAATGGTCTATCTCTTCTTTTAGTAAAAAGCTTAATGGTGCAGCCTTGAACTACTATACTTATAATAAAAAGCTTTATGATGTGGTGAGAACTTTGGAGACATAACAACATTACTTATGGAAACAAAATTCATGATTTATTCAAATTATAAACCATTGAAACATTTGAAATGACAAGATAAGTTGAATTAGTGATATGCCAAGTGAGTGAAATTCATTAAAACATTCTTATATGTGATTAAATATAAACAAAGTAATGAAAATATAATGGATGATGCATTATCGTAAAAGTATGTTCTTCTATCTACTTTGAATGCTAAGTTGTTAAGATTTAAATATGTGAAAGAATTGTATTTGAATGATAGTTATTTTGCTAATGTATTTCATGCATGTGAAAATTCAGCTTTTGGAAAGTTCTATTGGCTTGATAGATAATTGTTTTTGTTTTAAATAGAATTTGTATGCCTAATAGTTCTATGCATGAATTGCTTATTCATGAAGCTAATAGGGGTAGTTGAATGACGTATTTTGGTTTCACCAAGACTTTATATGTATTACATAAATACTTTTTATTGGCCTGAAAAAGAGATATACAAAAAATCTATGATAAATACATTACATATAGCAAAGCTAAGTCTAAGATCTTATCGTATGATTTGTATACTCCTTTGCCTATACCTAAAGAACCTTAGGTAGATATTTCTATGGACTTTGTTTTAGGTTTACCGATGTCAAAAAAGGATAGAAACTCTATCTTTGTGGTTGTTAATAGGTTTTCAAAGATGATGTATTTCATAACATGTCATAAAACTAATAATGCAACTAACATAGCAAACTTGTTTTTTAGGGAAATAATATGACTTTATAGGGTTTCTAAGAGTATAGTTTTAGATCATGATGTTAAGTTTCTTAGCTATTTTTGAAAGGTTTTATAGAGAAAGTTAGGAACTAAGTTGTTGTTTTCGATAACTTGTCATCTATAAATGGATGAGAAAATAGAAGTAGTAAATAAGACTTTAACTACACTTTTACATAGTGTTATTAAAATGAATCTTAAGAATTAGGAAGGTTGTTTGCCATTTATTGAGTTTGCTTATAAGTGTAGTGAGCATTCTACTACTGATTTTTCACCATTTGAGATCATTTATAGCTTTAACCCATTAACCCCATTAGATTTGATTCTTTTAACTGTTGATGAAAATGTTAGTTTTGATGAAAATATAAAAGCATAGATGATGAAGGTTCTCCATGAAAGTATACAAAAACATATAGAGAAGAAGAATGACTAATATGCATTCAAGACAAATAAGAGGCGTAAACGAGTTCTTTTTTCAATCAGATGATTGGGTTTAGGTGTATATGTGAAAGGAGAGGTTTCTGGACTATAGAAAATCAAAATTGCAACCTCTAAGTGATGATCCATTTCAAATCCTTGAATGAGTTAATTCAAACACCTAAAAAGTGGATTTGCTAAGTGAGTATAGTGTTAGTGTTACTTTCAATGTTTCTGATCTCTATTTGTTTGAGTTGAATCCTTTTGAAGAGAGAGAGTTTGATAAGGATCAACCCTCTATGACAAAGAATCCGTTAAAGTGCCGATCACAAAGTTAAAAACCAATAAGCTAAATGAGTTTTTAACTATGGTTGTTGAAAGCATTTGGTTTAAGACTGACTTTAATGAGGCTTCAATACATAAAGAGTAGCCTATAATCAACCTAACCCATGTGCAAGCAAAACCCAACCTAACCCTAACTTGGGCTTAAAGCTAGCAGCATAATTGGGTAGCCTTGTTTGAAAAACTTTTCATTCTCTACAAGGAAAAATAGATGGCAACAATTAATCTTAACATTATAAGGATATTTGGACAAAATATTTTGGGAGATTTCATCTTCTATGAGGATACTTAATAGAAGTAAGGGTTTCCTTGTGTGGTAAATATTAGTTAAGATTATCCTAGTTATAAGAGGAAACTAAAGACAAAAAAAAAAAAGGAATAATTATCTTTATTGTTTTCTCTATATGTTGCAAGGATTCAATAATCTACAAGGTAAGTAAATGGGTGACAAATTTAGCAACAAATCTCCTAGCTTATTTGGTATATTTAAAGTCAACAATTATATCCTAGGCTATTTAGGATACCTAAGTTGGCTGTATATTTATTTAAGCTAGATATTTTTATCTATCTTACGTTTTTCTTTCATTATTAATTTTGGCATCTTAGTATATGATTTGTGCTTGAATGTTTATTTATTTCTAATAGGTTTTGGGATTATTTACATTACTCGGGCGTACTTTTAAATGGATTCATATCAGCCCACAAGTTTTGGGTCTATTAGAGTTGTATAGGAAGTATAAATACTTCTTTGTAAAAACAAATATCAGTTTGGTTAATAATAAATTTTTCTACATGCTGCAACTCTATATGCTTGTTAAAGAACAATTGTCTTCATGATATCTTTCTTATACTTCTCATTCACGATGCATTAATTATTGGCTGGGGCCTCGAATTCCAATAGTGTTGGTGTCTTGGTTGAAGGTAAATGTTGTGTCACACTTTCTATCTCAAATTTTATTTTTAGCTTTTTAGAATTGTGTTCAAACTTGTTTATAGGTTTTTGGATATGATATTCATGAGGTTTGTATCAAGATATTTTTTATGATATTAATAATGTTACATTTGAACTTTTAGTGTGCCTCTTGAATTTTTTTATTTCATTTTTTTTATTATTTTTTTTCTTGAGATTTGTGTTAGCTCATTTTAATAATTTCTTTATTCCCAACCTTGACTTCTTACAAATTTTTTATTCTCAACTTTGACAAACTATGCTACTTTGTCAAAAAAGAAAAGAAAAATTCATATTGTATTATTTTGCTATTAAAAATAAATAGTGCTATTCTTTTATTAAAAAAGTCAAAATAGGAAGACAATTCAATATGCTGAGTTAATAACAATACAATCACGTATATCGAGTATTAGTTTTTTCTAAGCTTGAGTAGTGCTAATTTTACATCTGGGGATAGTCCCAATAAAAATCTTCGCGATGCTTGATAAGGTGCAGTAACAAGG
>Ga0325414_1006278_pt1 | contig 12587 bp, 9 predicted proteins | sample PopdelMetagenome_8_FD_206183 | JGI IMG/M metagenome (GOLD analysis project Ga0325414, IMG submission 206183) | Populus deltoides microbial communities from Bellville, Georgia, United States - Leaf-PdKOR-R3 | ecosystem: Host-associated > Plants > Phyllosphere > Phylloplane/Leaf | place: USA... | reverse complement strand
AAACTCTATAGTTATTATTTTTTTATACAGGGGATATATTTATATTTTTAGATTGTATTTATATACTCATATATAAAAATTAAAAATATTATTTTAATTTATTTTTAAATAAAAAATACTTTAAAAACAATTGTGTTACACCGGTCACTTGTTTATACCAAATCAAAAGAAGACACCTGGCAGGATGACATGTGTGTCAAATCAAAATGTTTATTTTCAAACTGCACGTTCATAGAACATGACTATGGGTTTTTTATTTGTATTTTTATTGATTTGTTGAATTTAGCAGTATATATTAATTAAATTGCAACAATCGTGGAACAATCTTCCACGAATCATATTCAAACTTATCCAAATTAATATATATATCCTTTCTCACGTGTCTCTTTTTTATGTTCATCTAAATTTAAATTTTTATTTTTATTTTCTTTTTTTAAACATAAAATTATTACATACAATACAATTAAGATAGTGTTTAATTATGGTAGGAGTTGTTTTTAAAAATATATTTTTATATAAAAATATATGAAAATAATATAGTTTTTATTTTTTAAATTTATTTTTGATATTAACACGTTAAAATTATATTAAAATATTAAAAAAATCAATAAAAAAATTCCAAAAACATTTTTTAAACCCAAAACAAACACAACTAAACTTCCAATGCAGACTGATTTCTTTATGTAATTCTAATTCCTACAGATAGCTTCATTCACTGTGCCGTGTTATTTTTAATTTTATAGCTAAACTTTGCTGGGATGGGGGGTCTCTGGCTGAGTTTCTTGCCCGCCACGGCTTGTATAAGTTATGCAGCAGGACCCGAAGCTCTCGACGGCCTGCAATGCTATATATGTTGAGAGAATTAAACCAAATAATATTTGCCCTCCGAGAGAAGGTGACCAACAACTGCAAAACCGTCTCAACGTGCCGGTTGCGAACAACAAAATCTGGGGACACCTTCACTTCAAGGATTTTGCCCGTTTCGTGTCTGTCCAGAGAAAAATAATTATACAAATCGATTGAATCATGCATACAGTGAAATAATATATGGTTATCGGAATCAAATCAAATCAAATCAATAATTATATTTCTAAATTCATCTGTATTTTTTGCCTTTTAAAACCCGCGTATGATTTGGTAAAACTATCAATATATATATGTTTCCTTGTAAAACAGCGTTAATTGATGTTAAATTCCTTGTTTGTTCATATATAACGAATATTAAGAGAGATTATATCGACGTCATTGTATATTTATTTATTTATATAAAATACTGATTTCAAGATTTAAATAAAAAAAATATACGTGTTCTTAATTTTGGCTCTACGAAATAACATCTTTCTTGCTAATTAATGGAAAATGTGATGGGTAGTGTTGATACAAGCAATGAAATGCTCCATCAATATCAATTATTATTGTGATGTCCCCATAAAATTAATTAATAATTCATTTTCTAACCATTGTACACGATACTCACAAAAACCACACACATTCTCATACAATTCAAAGAAAAGTAATTTAAAGAACTCTGGTAGTTGTTGAATTTAAAATTTGCAGAACGGATTCACAGGAGGAGAGAAGGGCACGCAGGCAGAATTATATTTTTGTTTGTTTCTTTTTGATTTTGACGAGCCAGTGATCATATTAACAAGTAATTAGCCACAACCTGTCACTTTCTTTGTTTTTTTGTTTTTAATCAAATTTGGCGGTTATGGTCGTCTCTCTATCTTTCTCTTCATGTGTTCGTTACGTTTCCCAGCAAACATTTTCCCCTACATTTTCTCGCTCTATCCTCCTCAATAAGTATTTTCTCTCTGTGCTGTTGGTTTTGTCGAGAGAGAGATGGGATTCTTGAATACTTTCTTGGAACTTCTTGGTTTTGGAATTGGACTTCCTTTTGGTCTCTTGATTGGTTTCTTTCTTTTCGTTTATTCTAAGCCTAAAGATACTGTCAAGGTAATTAATCGTGTATCATCATCATTATCTCTCGTTCTCTCTCTCTCTCTCTCTCTCTATAATCCATATGTGTTAGTTTGCTGGTTTTTTTAATCGTTGATGTTGTTAAGGTTCATAACGTTGTTAATTTGTTTGATCATTGTTTTGCTCTGATTCATTATATATGTTGTCCTCTAAAAGTTTTTCTTTTTTTCTTTTTGGGTTGAGGTTGTGGAGTAGTACTGCATTTGTTTCCGTCAAGATTCTTACTTTTCTCGGTTTCTATATATGATTGTGGTTTGTCAGGAACACAGTTCTCGAGTGCGATGCTGTGTTCTTTAGAAAAATGTGATTCAATGTTCAATGAAGTAATGCTGCTGAATATTAAAATGGAGAGGAATTGGGCTATTGCCGTGTTTTTGGAGATTGTGGGGCCATTGTAGGAAAGGTTGAAGGAGAACTATTTGCAGTTGATTTTCTGATTTCTTGTTTTGCAGGGCTCTCAAGTGAAAGGAGAAAGAATGATTTTTTTAAAAAAACTCTTCAACTCTTCTGGAATAGTTGAGAATATGGTGCATTGACATGCAATTCTTATTTTCTATTCGACATTTTGTGTAGAATTATTGAAGGCCAGGCCAGGCTTTGATTTCTTATTCACACATCATGCTCATGATGCCTTTGCAATTTGTGGTTGTTCAACTTTGTTGATTAGGTCTACATTAATTTAAGATGAATGTGCTGCTTGCTTACATTGGGGGTCTGCTTTGATTAGCTCATCTGTGTTATTTAATATTTAAGAGTGGCTTTCTGTTTTCTTTTTTTCTTTTCGTGATAGATGTTGTGGTGTTCATGTTGCATTAATCTCAACAGTTTGACTGTGTAGAACATCCTAAACTGCTTTTTAGTTGATGTTTCTTATCACAACACTCAAGGGGGTTTGAAATTATGTTATCCAGTCAAGATTTTAAGCCAGAAGTTTCACCGATTTGTCGAAGAGGTTTCCTTTTTCAAAGTTCAAAACATAAAAGAAAGAAGTCCCTCCTCGTGACAAAACTGGACTAGAGAGTAGTGAATACCAGGACATTTCATGGGATTAAAAGAAAAATTAGGATTCTTTAAAGCAACGAAATTCAAAGTATCCTGTAAGTTAAAGGAAATCGGTTTACTTGCAAGCAATGCTCAAAGGTGTGCTGATAATCTTTGCTTAACATGTGTGACTTTTTTAATCTTGGACCATCAAATGCAGGATCCAGTGGTCAGGCCACTTCACGAGTTAGGCACAGGTGCTTTGCTAGATATTCTACCAGATATTCCATTATGGGTAAAATGCCCTGATTATGAAAGAGTAAGTGCAGTATATTAGTCCTGGTCTATTTGAACATTCGCAATAGCTATTGTTACTGATACTGTTTTTCTTGTGTATTTATATTTCTCAGTTAGATATTATCTCAAATGTGTGACTATATTGATTATTGCTATGTGATTTTCACAGGTTGACTGGTTGAACAAGTTTCTCTCGGATATGTGGCCCTACCTTGATAAGGTGATTTGATAACTAAGATTGCCTTCATCTTGTTGAAGTATTTTCAAAATTTTGAGTTCATTGCTACATGCAGGCAGTTTGTGCAATGATAAGAAGGACAACACAATCTATGTTTGCAGAGTATATTGGGAAATATAAGATACAAGCCATCGAGTTCGAGCATTTAACTCTTGGAACTCTTCCACCTACAATTCACGGTAATTAAGTTTTTCACGGTTCTTCTGATATTTGTAACTGGAAAAAAAAAATTTGAATATCGAAAGGCAGTAGAATTGCTCGTATTTTAAAGGCTCGTTTAAACAGTGCAGGAACACTCAGAATTTTTTCTCTGTTTCATTGTTTTAGTGTATGTGAAAACGTTTGATCACGTTCATCAGCTGGTTTTGAGGATTTCCAATTCTAAAATTTGAAGAGTCTTGATGTAAAATTCGGCTAAGCGATGCAATGGCAATTCTGTTCAATTGCAGAAATTATATATGAACTTGAGCAAAATCTTATGAACCATAGACAGAAGGCATTGATCCTTCAAGATCCCTAATTTTTCTTACTGTTCATGTGATCTGTAATTTTTCAGGTCTCAAAGTCTACGAGACTAATGAGAAGGATTTACTAATGGAACCAGCAATAAGGTGGGCTGGCAATCCCAACATTGTTTTGGTGCTTAAATTAATGTCTTTGCAGGTTACAGTTCAGGTAAAAAGAGCCAAGAGGCACTATCTTTCTTCAGAAAACTAGTGTTGTTAGTTGACTTAATTCTTTTAAAGAAGATGCATGGCTCCCATTGCACTGACAATGCTTCTTTGCAGTTAGTTGATCTGCAGATATTTGCAGCGCCACGGGTAGCTTTGAAACCTCTTGTGCCTACCTTTCCATGTTTTGCAAATATTGTGGTGTCCTTGATGGAGAGGGTAAGAAGTCTGGTACAGTGAGGTTTTATCTTAGCTAAAGCCAGATGACTAATTATCTCTGTATGATCTTTTTCTACTGACTTATCTCCAGCCACATGTTGATTTTGGACTGAAAATCCTGGGAGGAGATGTTATGTCCATACCTGGCCTTTATCGATTAGTTCAGGTGCTGCACTGGTAATACTTAAACGTGTGGAGTAAAGCAATAATTTAATTGTCTAAAATTGTATCAGTGTTAAAAATTTCTTGCATTAAATCAAACTGTTAGATGGGTTTGAATCAACTAATAGTTCCAAGTGCTTGCAGGAGATGATAAAAAAACAGGTAGCAAGCCTCTACTTATGGCCACAAACTCTCGACATTCCTATCCTTGATTCTTCAACGTAAGTTTATATTAGATGTTGAACTTGATATGATTCATTGAGTTTTCCGTTTTCTTTCAATGAATTTAAGTTCGATACATTTATCATTTTCACTAGTGCTATCATCCAATACTTCATATTGTTGGTTCACTCTGCATCCGAAGTTCGATTATATTCATGTTTGAAAATATTATAATTAGCTGTCAGACTAAGTTCGATTTAGAAACTTTTCGTTGAGTTTTTACACAATTTTTTTTTTAATGACAATCCATCTTATTATCTGATTCTAATTTTTCTTTAGAGTAATCATTAAGAAGCCTGTGGGGATACTTCATGTGAAAGTTGTGCGGGCAAATAAACTCCTGAAGGCTGATCTCCTCGGAACATCTGATCCATATGTGAAACTAAACCTTACTGGAGAAAAGCTTCCAGCAAAGAAAACGACAATCAAGAAGAAGAATCTGAATCCTGAATGGAATGAGAGCTTCAAGCTTGTTGTCAAGGATCCTGAATCCCAAGCTCTTCAACTACAAGTGTTTGACTGGGACAAGGTTTTTCCTTTGGAATCTAAGCATTGATTCTTTATGTTTTTTAATTTCCTTAGCATCTAAAATCCTTCGAAGAACTGATAGAAAATTGTTTTCTGGTTCTCTGAGAACAGCATTTGAAAGAAATTTTGTTCGGTTGAGTTTAAATTTGCATTTCGCTTTGCAAAAGGAATTCGAACTTCTTGCTAATTTATTTTGCAGGTTGGTGGGCATGACAGATTAGGGATGCAATTAGTTCCCCTGAAAGTGCTTACTTCCCGTGAAACGAAGGACTTCACTCTTGATTTGCTCAAGCACACAAATATTTCCGACTCCCGGGACAAGAAACAGCGAGGACAGATTGTGGTGGAGTTGACATATGTGCCTTTTAGAGAAGATAGTATCAAGTTCAGCGGACCTTTGGATGGAAATGGTGCGATGGGAAGTGCAAGTGGCAGGTCTACTCCAGAAGAAGCACCATTGAGTGGAGCAGGTTTGCTCTCAGTTATGGTTCAAGGAGCTGAGGATGTAGAAGGGAAGCGTCACCATAATCCCTATGCTTTAGTCCTTTTCAGAGGAGAAAGGAAGAGAACTAAGGTGAAGGCTCTTCATTATAGTAAAATATCAAGCCCTCTCCTGAAATTTATTGCAGACAGAGTCCAGTCTTACATTTTTATTTACATCTGCAACTTGGTGTCCCTGCAGACGATAAAAAAGACTCGTGATCCTCGTTGGAACGAAGAGTTCCAATTCATGCTGGATCAACCTCCCTTGCACGAGTTGATTCGTATTGAGGTCATGAGCAAGCGAAAAAGCTTTAGTTTCCGATCAAAGGTACAAGAATCATGAATTTTTCCAACAGCATTGTTGCTGCTGCTGCTGTTTTTTCTTGTATTATTGATGCTATTTTTAACATGAAGGAATCGTTGGGGCATGTGGAAATCAATCTTGACGACGTTGTGTACAACGGACGCATCAACCAGAAATACCATCTAATTGATTCGAGGAATGGAGTGATACATGTTGAGATTAGATGGAGTACAGTTTGAGAAGTTGAAGATTGTAAAGTGCATGTAATATTATTTTTATTTTTTATTTGTTTCGAAAATACACAATTGTGATACAAAATTAATTTGCTGGAGGGAAAAGAAAATAAAGAACTAAATGGAGTTCGAATTTATTAATGAGTATTGGAAAAACAAAATTGGAAGGAAAGAATTTAACTAGTGTATTTTTATTAAAATTTAAATTCAATTCTCAAATGAATTCTAAATTAGAGGTTCTCTCTTACACCATGCATAGTGATATACAATTTTTTACGCTAAAGTTTCAGGTTATACTACTCGAGAAATTAAGGGGTGTTCGAAAGAATAATAATAACAATTATTTTTTAAAATATATTTTGTTTATAAATGCGATAATTTTTTTTTAATTTTAAATTAGAGATTCTCTCAAACACCATGCCATTGCACTGTACACTTAATCATCCAATTAATTAATTTTAAGAATTTAAATTTTGAGACTAACATTTAAAAAGGAAACTATTTTTCTTAAATATATGAAATGATGTGAGGGGAAGCGTCTTTGATGTAATTTAAAAGGAAAACATGAACCAATGCAAGTATGTCCATGGACCATGACCATTAAAGAATTTGGAAATTTTCCAGAAAGCATAATTAAAAATTGGAATTCTCATATCTAAATTTAATTGCTAATGTAGTAGAGAAGATGGGTGGTTATTGCCACAGCAAAAGGGTTGTAAATTCCTCTTAATGCTTGGGCTGAGGTGGGTCTATAGATATAGACATTCGGGTTGCGAAGGCCCGTGCTGATGGCCTAGTTTTATTTTTTTATTGCTTTTTAGTACACTCACTGAGGTTTTGCCTAAAAATGAGAAGAAGAAGAAGAAGAAGAAGAAGAAGAAGAAGGAGAAGAAGGAGAAATAGGTTATTTTTACCAAATCGATCAGCTGTTGAAAATCAAAGCACTGGACTCAATTAGAAACAAATAAAATGTCAAAGGATTTATCTTCAACTACTTAGCCGAGGAGTAAGCGAATATTAAAATATTAAAAATATTTTCAAAAATCATATTATCAAACAAATGTATTTATAACGAAAGACTAGTCGAGGAAACCACATTAATTCACAGGTTATTATAAAATGCTAATGGGCCAAACCAGAAAGTATGTAGTCGATCCCTCTGTTTTTTTTTCACTTTCCCTCCCCACCTTCTTTTTTCCTAGCTCGTAAAAATTGGCTAGTGACAAAGTCGTTGAAGCGTTTACTCATCCTTCATGACACTTAAACCGAATTTCTATGTTGACAGAGAAGGTAAGAGGCCAAACTTGCATGATTAGATGAAGACGATCTTGGACAACTTTTTTTTTTCTTTTTTGGGTAGAATTAGATGATTTTGAAAATTCAATTCCACCGAGTAGAGTAGTGGAGGATGAGCACTTGAAAAGGTCAATAAATTGATATCATTAGATCACAAAATAATTTCTCACGACGACCCATGATCTTTTAGCTAGTTGTGTGATAATTAACATCTCTTCACCTAGCTAGCTATATGTCTACCAATGATCTCTTTGTGGAAGCATCCCTTTGGAAGATCCATGCAAGACTTAAGGAGCCCGCCCTGAATGAAGGAATCATTATTAATTTGGGGTAAACTTAATTTTTACCTGCAAATTAAAATCATGATCATGAAGAAGCACAGACGTATAGAGAGAGAGAGAGAGAGAGAGAGATGCACGCTAGCTGGTGTCAAATGATAGTGAAGGGCTGGATTCACAAGGGGAGCCCTAGCTAGATCGGCATGATCTTAAAACCAGATGGACCCCATTGCATGCATGGATTAGGTTTGACTTGCTGCTGATAAATAGTAGAAAGATTTCATGTGACATCATGATTAAGGAAAACCACCACACTGGCTACATGCTTTCCTGTGCTAATTGGATTTACATGCACGCATGGCTGTCGTCCTATATTTGTGTTGCTTGAAGTAGTGATTCCACTGTGAGAAAAATTGACTCCTAATAATGGTCTTAATTACTTTTTTGTTAATAATTGTATTTCTTCTAATCTTCTTACACGTATTCACTAGCAAGTTCAAGGGTGTATATATATATATATATATTCTCGTAAGCACCAATGAAGCTTTGATATAATCGAAAAATGTTTCGCAGGTACGTGCCATGCCCGAGAAGAGAATACCAACGCACGCAGGGTGAGCAAACCTAGCTAGCTAGCTTCGTCTTGTGATATTGTTTTTAGGGTACCAAAACACTTGGAGGTATCTTATTAATTATATATATATATATATATATATATGGGATATATATAGCTAGAGAAAAGATATAATTAAGTGGTCATGCATGGGTTACTGTGATTAATGAACTATACTAATTAGTGCAAGACATCCCATTGCTCGTAAATCCCCTCCTGAGTGGGGGGCACCATAAGAGGGAGAGGCTCCCTTTGTATCATAAGAAAAATATAAAGGTTCCAGCTTGCTCGTTGACTTGCCCCAGAAAGTCTGGCAAATTTAGAGGGAGTACTAAAGGGAATCCTATCCCCGCACCCGCAGAGGTTTTCATGAGGATTCTTTGTTAATGGATCTCCACTCATTGCATTGAAAACTCTTCATTGCCCTCTCTTTTCCCTCCTCTCTTATAACAAGTTGTGTGTGTGTGAGTGTGAGTACGGTGGCATGGGTGCTCTTAAAAGCAAGGGTGAAATGAAAAAGGAGTGTTCTTGCGTAGATTTTTTTGTGGGGGATAGCTAGGAATAATAGCTTTTTGCATTCTAAAAAGACAGGACATTTTTCTTTTAAAAGGTTGTCTTTTAAGAGTGGTAAAGTAAGTGGGAATAGGAAACTCCACTCGAAACACTCTTGAGTTAGCAGCACTCAAATCTCAAGTTCGGTACGTACTAGCTAGTCGTCTCCTCTCTCTCTTGCGTGGTGCTTTTGGCCCCATGTCGATCGATGCAAGCTTGGATAGTGCTCTCCCGACTACTCCATGTCTCTTTTTTGCGCGCCGTTACCAAATTATCTTTGAAATTGAGAGAATACCATCCATCTCTCAATTCGCAATTGGCAGGAGCTAGATAGTGATGGAAGATTACCATATTTTCCAAGGAGAGAATAAAGTTGCATGTGCTCTTCCAAAAACAATGGGAGCACACGTTGGACTCAACCCAAATTGACTTCTATTAGTGTCCTTGGAATGATTTATAACGGTCCATTCAGGCAGCATATATATATATATATATATATATATATCATAGTATTAGCTAAATGGACGGTTGTAAGCGTTCACATATATACACGCTAAAAAATAATACAAAATATATTTCATAACTCTAATAAAATTTTAGATTTATATGATTTTTTTAATATAATATTAGAGTTTTAATACCTACCTCCAACAACAGTGTTAGATAGATAAAAATAATCTCATCTATCCTCAAATAACAATTTTTAAAAAATATATATTATTTTAATATATTTTTTAAAAAACAAACATCTTAAAATATAATCACTTCCGTATTTTTAAATACCCTTAAATATCTTCAAAAACATCATTAATATTTAATTAATCGAACCTACACAAACCGTTGAATCCCAGTTAAGCCAAGGATTTTGGATTGGTTCGACAATCCAAAGCCATTTGTATATAAAATTGAAAACACATGGCTACATGTTGAAAGTTCCTAAGAGATAAGATTTTGACCGCTGAATCCCAGATTTGAGACTGTTTGGTTCATCCACCGGCCCAAGGTAGTGTTTGTTTTACATGTAAAACACACGTCCCAAGTGTCATGCTACAATATAATATATAATCAACAATTAATTACCAATAAATTAAGGATTATTTCAATATCAAAGATAATAATATTAATTAGCGAGTCGAACCCATCATCATCATCATCTAGAAAGTTCAAACATTTGCTAGCAGAGCACCAATATATATATATATATATATATATTCGTTCGTTGTCCGTAATAAGTTAATAACCGCCACTTTTTATTTCAGGCAACGGTCAAGTTAATATCTTTTAATTAAGTGTCCGGAAGTACTAAGAGCTGCTTGGGATTTCTAGACTGGAGGACTTTTCATTGCATTTAACTGGTCCACGTAATTAAAGAATATTTCAAATGAATTAGCTAGGGTTTAAATTGCAGGCCGCATATATCTTATCTCTTAATTCAAGCACGAGCTAGCTACTTGTCAAATTCAAATTAGTTATTGTTTTTTTTTTTGGTCAAAATTATCTTGTTGACTAATAGTTGTAATCTCGTACAAGAAAGGCACGCGTAGTGTGAGAGAAATTCCATTCAAATGTTTTTTTTTTTTTAATCTGGATAGAATATTATTCGGTAAAAATTTATGTTTTTTTATTTTTAAATCGTTTCAATATAGGAAAGGTTAAGAATGGATTTTAAAAAGATATTTTAATATATTATAAAATAAAAAAAACTTGAAAAAACAACAATATCAACAATAACAGTACCAAAAGCTACTGTATAGGAGATATACTTGAGAAAAAATATAAAAGAAATTCGAGGGTAGAATATGGCCGGCAATGTCAACCGTGATGGCATGGGAACCGCAAAACGACAAAACCGTGATGATGTACGTGCACGTGCGGTGTACTTATGATGTCATGTGGGGAAAAAATAAAAAACCAAACAAAGACTAACATCATTAGAAAAATCCCCACCATTTTGACTCATGCCCACCAATGATTCATCATCATGGTGGCTTTGGCCAAAGGCAGGCGAGGCCATCCACAGAAATGTACTGGTGGGGGAGGTGCTCTTCTTTCTCCATTCTCTAGTGGAGGAGGTTCTCCAGAAAGAGGATGACGGCAATCATCCACCGCCGACGGAATTTTGAATATTTTTTCTCTATATTACTACCACTTCACTTGACTTGAAGAGTTGTTCTGGTGAGAGACACAGAGATTTGACAACCGAGCACTAACATTAAAATCATACTCCCATAGTAACTAACACCCGTTCAGTCAAGTTTCAAGAAGGATCCCTCAGGGTGTTCGGCTTAAAGCACGTACTCTTCGATGCTTTCATATTCCCGGAGGAGAAAGGTCCCCCGTTAACATCTGCTCTCCAAACCGAAATAAGATCCTACATCGTGGTTGTCAGCTCAACTAACTTCTGACCTAGTCTACGATCTAGATCACCGTATAAACTCGTGGGTCGGTACTGCTTCAATCCTCAAATGATGTCAAAACTCTCCTTGAAAAGTTTGTGCGGAAAAACTGTATCACGCATCAACTCACCTTATTAGTCGGTCATTATCTAAAGCAATTCAAAAAAAAAAAACCCAGTTTATTCGAGTTGAGTTTAATAACTACAACTCTTCCCAGGTCGGAAGGATGATCCTTTAAAATAACAACAAAACGTTAGCGTTGAGAATTATTAATGTAGTTTATGATCAATTCATTTTGTGGCTCAACCATACAAAGAATTAATATCGGTGCAAGAAAAAAAGAGCTCATTACAGGGTGTCTTTACCATTTTATTTTATATATAAAAAAAGCCTATAGATCTAGCAATGTTGGATCTCGAGATTTCTGTGGTTTAAGAAGTCGTGTACCAACCGAAATGTCTCCAAATAGTGGTGATGTGCTTGATGCTACAGACCGAGTGGAACCCAACAAAACGCCACATTTCTTTTTTCATCGTTTTTCTCAATTCCTCGTGTATAATAAATTAAATAACCGACAAAAAATGCTTAAAAACTAAAAAAAAAAAAAAACAGGGTCTCTGGAAACATCAGGATTGATATCGAGTAATTTTAAAATATAAAAAGCCAACATGAAACATGCCGAACCATGAAGGTGAAAAGATGGTGTAAATTAACCAGGCTGTTTGTTTTTGTGTTTGAGTATGTTTTTAAAAAATATTTAGCTTGAAAATTAATTATTTTGTTAGTGTTTTTTTGATGGGAAAATGTTAAAAAAATAAAATAAAAATATTATTTTAATATATATTTTAAATAAAAAATATTATGCCTAGCAAGACCACACATGCACAGAAGAGAGCTTACCTCCCAAGATGGGAAAAGTGGTTATCTTTTTTTTATTTTTCTTGTCTTAACATAGACATGGGGAATAGTAATAAAAAAAAAAAAGTCCTCGAAAAAAGATTTGTCGGGAAGTAATTGACTAATTGCAAGTTTCCCAAGGGTTAAATACATTTAGTCAAATGCATGGGCATCCCAACCCGAAAGATGGACTCCCAAGCATACAAACCATTTTTCTTTTATATATATATATATATA
>Ga0325414_1006277_pt1 | contig 12588 bp, 11 predicted proteins | sample PopdelMetagenome_8_FD_206183 | JGI IMG/M metagenome (GOLD analysis project Ga0325414, IMG submission 206183) | Populus deltoides microbial communities from Bellville, Georgia, United States - Leaf-PdKOR-R3 | ecosystem: Host-associated > Plants > Phyllosphere > Phylloplane/Leaf | place: USA... | reverse complement strand
GCAGCCCAATGAGTTTGTAGTAGCATGCATAAACTGACAGACTTTGTTAATAACAAAAAAAAAGCAAATATCTGGTCTCATAAAAGTGAGATATTAAAGGGCACCCATACTTTGACAAAAACATGTAGCATCAGAAAACAAAGGATCTGATAATATGATAACTTTAGAGGAAGAGATAAGAGCATCAACATGTTTGCAAGATATCATATCAGCCCAAGTGAGGATGTCAAATGTATATTTATGATGTTGTAGCATAAGACCCATACCAGCAGACTAAACCTTAATACCTAAAAAATAATAAACAGTACCCAAGCTGCGAAGATTAAATTCTGAGCTCAGCAACTGTATGAGGTGTTTAAGCATAAGAGAGTTGCTACCCGTAAATGGAATATTATCAATATAGATCAGGAGATAAAAAATATCAGTACCACTAGAGAAGATAAATAATGAGGTATTAACCTTGGAGGTGCGAAAACCAATTAATAGCACAAAGTCATTCAGACGAGTGTACCAAGCCCGTGGAGCCTATTTTGAACCATATAGAGACTTATGCAATCTACACACATGAGAGGGGAGAGCAGAATCAATAAAATCTATAGGTTGTTTCATGTAGACCTTTTTGTTAAGAACTCCATTGAGAAATACATTATGAATATCAAGCTGATGAATTTTCTAATAACACAAAACAACAATGGAGAAGATTAATCTGATTGTCACCTACTTGATAACAGGACTAAAGGTTACAGAGTAGTTAATACCTTCTTCCTAAGTGAAACCTCTAGCAACTAGACGCATCTTATACCTCTCAATGCTACCATCAACTCTGTGTTTAATTATGTACATCCACCGCCTACCAACAACATTCATCAAAGGATGAAAAGGCACCAAAGGTCCAAGTTTTGTTAGTGCGTAAGGCCTTAATTTCCTCGCGCATAACACCATGCCAAGACTCATACCTGTTAGCATCAGTAAAAGTAATTGGTTCACGAGTAGGAGGAGATACTACCCAACTGATGGGAGCAGCAGTGGCGGTGGTAGTTGCTGTTGACAGTGTTATCTTTGGCTGCCTAAGATGAAGGATCATATGATGTTGACGAGCAGGTGGTCAAGGGGGAGAAGAGCATGTGCCTGTAAGTTGCTGGAGATTGTGTTCCCATAATGTGCAAAGGAACGACAGAAACATGCGATGAGGAGTCATTAACGTGTTCTGCAAGCGAAGGCTACTGCTGCTGTGGAAGAACACCACTGGCAGCAGCTTATAGATGGCTGGCCAGCTAGGCTGCACCACCGGTGTTGAGGGAGAAGTCGGCAACAACAATAGTAGAATCCATTTAGGGGAGGAGGAGAAAAAAAATTGACTGCAAAGGGGAGAGAGAGATGAGTTTTGATGACAGAAGACTCTGATTCGAAGTTGAGAATACTTACGAGGTTTAACTTTTGGTTTAGTCAATCATTTTCTATTTATATCAATCATTTTCTATTTATATTTATAGGGCAATATTCAATAGTTAAGGTAAAAATTACAACACTAGAATAGTACCTATAATATTTCCTATATAATATATATTCTATAATAAGGAGAGATTGGTGACAGACAACATTATTTATATTACTCAACGTTGTTATACAGCAGAAATTACAAGTAAAAGACACCAACTGACTCTAGGTAAAACATTAAACTTAGTACATTAACAGAAAATACATGGGATATTATACACAGCAATACATGCAGGTTTATTTATTTAATGCATACAACATTTTTCTTACTTACTAAGTGAGGTATATATACCGTATATATAACCTCGCCCTAGCTCCTTCGCAATTCCTAGATCCGTTCTCGTGCTCTCTGGGCCTTTGGGAAATGATCATCCATGTCTCTAAAGTTCCATATGTCGTCCCACCAGAGTTCCTCTTCAGTCATTCCACCAACAAAACCTTTCACCAGCACCTCCATCGCTTGATTCTCATTGGTTCTGCAGCTCACTGGCCAGTACTCCTCCCACCATGCAGGCCCTTCATTTTCCTCCATGATCACCTCTCCTCTCATAGTTTCAGCCACCACTTGGTCAACAGTTTCAGGATCAAGGATGACTGCAACGTCAAGAATAGGCTCATCATCAATGATTTCAACGGCTTCAACATTGTCAAGTGTCTTGCCTTGATCTTTCAACATGCACGCTTCTTTGTTTGGTGAAGCCTCCACCTTTCTCTTGGTGTTGGACCTAGCCTTTCTCCGCCTTTCAGTGACCACAAAGCAACGATTCTTCTTTGCTCTCAGCCCGTTCTTTCTAGCTCTTGCATGCATTCTTGCTATCCTTGAGTCGTTCTCATTCTCTTCCTTGCTTCTCTTTCCAATCCTTCCTTCATACACGGCGGTCACTCTTGCTTTCTTCATTTTGAGAGAGGGAGAGACGAGATTTTTGTGAGCTAAGGAGAAGAAACAGGGTGAGAAACAAAAGGAGAGAGCAAGATCTTTTGATGGTGACTAGCTAGTGAAGAAAGTGTGAATATAAATAGGCCATTTGGGTTTGGTAACATGCAGGTGTCCACACAAATGGAAATCTTCCGTTTCATTTTCTAGGGCTTCATTTTTTTCTGAGAAGATATCTATTGATATATAATACTTCCATAGTCAAGTTAAGCTACGAGATATCAGGGGAGGATCGGAAGATTTGTATTCTAAATATCAAAGGAAACAAGAGACAAAAATTAATGATCTGGCAGAAAAAAATAGAAAAGAATCAAGAGAAGAAATAAAAGGGACTACGAGCGTTTCTTTTGGTTCATCTATACGTGGCCATGCACATAGGGCACGTGGAGATCTGCCATGCAAAATGAGGGACTCACCACCGGCCGACAAGGAGGTTGGCTAGCTATGACATTTCCACTCCTTTTGGGTGTTTTCCCTGGTTTAGTTAATGGTTTTGTCTCTCTCTCTCTCTCTCTCTTTTTTGCGGTGAGTAGAAAGGGAAAATGGAAAAGGAAAAGGAAAAGGAAAAGGTTGATGATTATTGTTTGTTGTTATTAAACATGGTTTTGCATGTGATGACCACGTTGACACTAATGCTTAAGTTTGTTACAACTCACTCTGTTTATGGTGTGTTTGGTTTGATTTGATTTCAAAGTATGATGTTCTTTATCACGAAGGTTATGGGAGAAAAGGAAATGAAAGGAAAAGCTTGGAGTTATAATTAAGTTGATTTGATTGCGAACTCAATTTGCTTCTCTCTTTGAACCTTCTATCACCATCAGAAAATAGAAGCATATTCTCCATGTTTTTCAAATATTACAGTGTTATATATTTTTTATAAAACAAAAAAAATCAATTATAATTAGAAGAATTAAAAAAATTACAAGAATTAAAAAAAAAAAACTTACAACAAATGCCTCAACAATGTTATTTACAAACTTCACCCCTTTCGCATTATTTACCTTTCTTGTATGGATTTCCTCAAATAACTCAATTGGAGTAGGCCCGCGCCCAAACTGTTATTTTTTCCAAAATAAATAAGATTTCAAATAGGATAACAAATAAATATTGTATTGAAAAAAGAAGAAAAAATAATTTAAAATTTTTGTGAGACACTTTGAATGGTTAACAAATGGAAGCGATTCACCGGTGTACTTGCTCAAAGAACCTCAACGAACCATATGTTTCTCTGTTATGGTTATGCGATCCAAATCGCGATCACTTTTTAAGTTCTTTTGATGTCACAAACTCTTGAAACATCTCCTAGTTATCCTCTGTCATGTGACTTGGTCTATATTTTTTTCATACCTCAACATCATCAGAGCTTACTAAGTGTTTTTTTCTTTATATTTATAGTTTTGATACCACAAATTACACAATCTAGTACAAAAACATTTGTTAAATATACAGGAGATTTTACATATTTTAGATGTTTTTATAATCATTTATCTACTTTAAATGTTGTTGAATATCATTACTTTGTTTTAAAAAATTATGTTTATGTAATTTAACATATTTATTGAAAAAAAATGCATGCAAAGTACAACACTAAGTCCAAAAAACAAATTATATTAATTGTCAAAAAGCATAAAATACACAAAAAATAATTTAATTGTAAAAGTATTCCAATATATGAAACTTAATTGGTTATTGGTGTAATAACATATATATCAATTATAAATCTTTACCCTTTTAATACCTTTTCCTTTAAAATTTTCATCCAATACAAAACTCAACTTTAAGATTAAAGATATTTTCAGACAAATTTAGACATAGGAGTCATGTATCCGATCTAGTTAAAAATGGGTTATCCATACTTAAACTACTTCAACACTAAAAAAAAATCTTCCAATGACATAATAGGACAATAATTATCAGTATTATTGAGGGTGCAATTAAACTAGAGATTGAGAGACTTACCTTTGAAGAGATAGAGAATGAAAGAAGGTGGTTGAGCAGTGAGTGAGAGTTGGCTAATGATGTGTGAGAGAGAGGAAGATGATGATGGTAGAGAGAGAGAAAAGGGTGACAACTTTTTTATATATAAAAATTAGCAGCAAATATGAAATGGGAAAGATCGAGTTCTAACTTAATCATTGATAAAGTTTTTATTGGTGATTCCATCAGCATATTAACATTTCAACAAAATCATTGATGAACATTTAATTATTTTTAAATATGTTTTTAGTTATATCGATAATTTCATTGCCATTTCTCAAACCTACTGTAATTTTATGACAAAATCGCATGTTTGTTGATCATTCCATCACTATTTTTTATAATTTGTTTTACTTATTATAATCTCATAGTCAACCTAAATACAAAACAACAATAACATCAAGCATTTTAAAGCCAAGATATACATTTTGTGGACATTATTAAATTGCTTTTTAGTTTCACCATCAAAAGGGTGCACCATTACTTTATCCATCACATCACGTGAATGAAATCATGTCATGTGCTCCACAATCTTTGGAGACATAAATAACATTTGCAACCTAGAAGTGATGGAGAAGTATTTCAGTTTTTTATATGCGATAAGTTTCCTTCCTTTACCATTATTGGGCTTGTACCGAGCATGTTAATAAGATTTGCACTCGATAAAGTATGCATATCCACTATAGTACAACCTGTAAAAGTCTGGACACGTATCAGTTCCTTGGCCAAAAATATTTCATAATGGACTTTGCAGCATAAAAGTTCTCTTTCAGCCTATTCCTTTCAGCTATCATACTTTTAACCATTCAATGATGCTATCATAACCGACTTCACTCGAAATATAATCTAACTTGATTTTTTTACTTAAAAAGATGTTACGTGAACCTTTATCTGAATAATTATGATTAATTGTTATTGCAACCACCATCATACTCTTATACGGATTAATATTATCATCCACAAACCCATGTATGTTGTTAGAATTAGAAGTTAAGCCAACTACCATTTCTAATATGGTTTTGTAAGGAACATAAAGTTCTCTATGTGCATACCAACATAAGTATTTATTGACGAATCCTTTTTAAGTAGATGCATCACCACAACATCCTTATTGTGGAACTTTTTATTCTTACAATTTACATATGGATATTCAATTTCTCCTGTACTAATATTCTTTAATTTATAAAGTATAAAATTAATAAAACCTTCAACCTCTTAAAGATAATCTTTCCAATACAGCCCTTCATGTAAATTTAGATACATACAAGAATAATCATTCATTGCTTAATTATGAAGCCTATATAGAATAATATTGATTTTAGTCAATTCCATAAAAAAATAGTTTTCCATAAAGTTTCAACTTAACAATAAAATTGACAAAATATTATTGGTATCTATTAAAATAACTCATCATTTATTCAATTATAACATACTTCAGTTACAAAATCAAACTCAATTTCATCAAATGACAACAAAATTCAATTTCCCCCAAATCTCAAACAAACCCTAGCATATAAATCATACATTAATACAATAAATTTCTCCAGGAAAAATCTATAAAACACTTAAATAGAAAAGCAAACTATAAAAACCATAAAAAATCAATAAATTAACCTAAAACATAAATGGGTTACTAAAAATAGGCGGGTTTGTTTACTTTGTGTATTGAAGCTTCACGAACAATCTAACAATTAATACTAACACTACTGGTAGATGTAGATCAATGTTAGTGTATTGGGGTGGCTAGCTTTGTAAGAAAATAGGGGGGTTGCTGGTATTTTTTGGGGAGGAGAAGGAGGATGAGGAGGAGGAGGAGGAAGGAGAAGAAGAAGAAGAAGAAGAAGAAAAAGAAGAAGAAGGGGGGAACTATAGGTTATAATTTATTTACATTTGCCAACAGAAATATTCTATCGGCAATTCCATCAAAAAATCATGATGTATAAAATTAGCAACGGAATTGCCGAAGGATTCTTTATAATTTTTTTTCTTTTTTACGTAGTTGGACATTCCATTGGTAACTACTAATAAAACACAACCTGTCATTATTTACATCAAAAATTGCCAACATAAATTCTTCGTCACAATACAAAATGTTTTCTATCGGCGTTTCCATTTCCATTTCTCAATTTTCTAGTAGAGTTTGAGTGTTAAGAATAATTAAGATTTTTTTTTTAATGAAAGTGATCATAATTTTATTAAAGATCAAGGGGAAGAAAAGTACAAAAGCCACGAAGAATAATTGAGAGATAAAGCAGTTGCTTATAGAGAGCAAGAACAATATTTTTATAGGCATTTTGGTTATTTGAATTCGTGATTATAATTTGTAATATATAGGGAATTTAGCTCCCTTTTTAATCTTTTGAATTCAAATTTGAGAATTAACATCTGAATTATCAAAACTAATCCAACAAGGATGGTTGCATCTTTAATATCACTCAAAAGCAAGATTACATAGTCTCGGCACCTTGTGGACAAGAGGCTGGGTAGAATTAAATTGCACAAGGATTATCCCTCCCGGTATGGACTTTACAAGAAAGCATCTTTGTCAAATTTGGCGAGGTAAAGGCAATTAACAAATTTTGTCACTAGTTAATAATGCAATGACAAAGGCCGTTGACTTTTTTGATTCTTTAAAAAATTAAATAGATTTCTACAAGGCATTTTAAGAGCAATGGATTGTTTTACTTGCGAAATTCCATTTAATTTTCACCTAGGTAGCTTCTCTTTATTTTGATTCTTCAAATTCCATCTCATTTTAAAAATCTTCCAGGAATGTATTTTGGAAATATTATATTTGTTTGAGAAAGATAAAAACTATTTTTGAAAAAGATAAAAAGAAGAAGGAAGAAATTGTTTGGAAAAAAGGCATTATACGACCAAGATTCTTCAAAGACTATAAAAAATCTAGCCTTATCCTTCCTATAAAAAACCAGTGGCAAGCTGCTCATCAAAACAATAGCCGAACATTGACTTTCAATTTTGATTAACTCTTTCGTAATCAATCACTAGGAATCTCGAGCCTTTTTTTTCACATGAAAAACAATGTGCAGGAAACATTTTCTGTATTTGATGCAACACAAGAAAAAGTCAACTAAAATTGCCGTCATAAAAAGACATATCCACCAATATTTCCCTGGGTTACCTATCAAACTCATTGTTTCCCAAGCAAACCTCCTTATGTTATTCCACAACAACAAGTTGATGACCACTAATACAACCAAGCACCCAAGTCCCAAACTATTATATGGATGTGTCATTTTGCATGATGTTGTTAGTTGATGCTCCAAGTATAGTTTTATATTACTCTCTAATACACCATCTAAAATAAAAGTTTTTTGGGTTTAAAACTTGAATGGGAATGGTGAGATTCAAACTCCTAACTACTTGGTTATCAAAGCTTTAGTGTCATGCCAAAAAAGCATCTCAACCTAAATACTTATGCTATTTGACGTGGTTTTAAGAATAGTTTTATATCACTCTAATGGTTACTAATAATCACAATAAAGTAATTAAAGAAAGCTGCAATCCATACCACTAAATAAAAAAGAACTGCAATACCATCAAACTATTATGGTGTACTAGTTAACATGGTTAACCAAGCGAAATACCTAGCAGTAAAACACTGGAGTAATACTAAACCTTCCTCAAGCTCCAAGAATTGATTCCCGCAACTATTACAATGGACTAGCTAGCATGGTTCACCATGCGAAACACCAAGTTGTAAGACAGTTGAGTAGTATCGGACCTTCATCGAGCTTTTGGGATTGATTCCCAGAACTATTATAACGTACTATTTAACATGGTTAACCATGTGAAACACCTAGTAGTAAAATAATAGAGTAACACTAGACATTCTTTGAGCTCTCGAGATTGATTCGCACGTATGAACACTGTTGGCAATCACTAGTAGTGACCATGGAATAGGCCATAAGCTAACACCATTAAAAACACCATGGATGACAACTATCCCAACCCTTTAGTCACCGGCAATATCTGGTAACAACCATCAACCATCTTACTATAGATTTTACTTGTATGCACAACACTAGGAAATAACATTGAAACCTTTTCCTATAAACTAACTGTTTACCAAAATATTGCTTCGGTAGAAATATAAATGGAGTCTCAATCTAAAGTAATATGCCTAGTTCATTTCTCTATGGACTATCCACTTATATAGAAAATACACTAGCTTGTGTGTTTTGTGAATGTGAATCATGATTTTTTATCAAAGTACAAAAATCCTAGTATGACAAGTCAACATGAATAGACAGTCAACCAAAAAAGTTAATGTTATCCATGAATAGACATTCGTAAACCAAAGAATGTTCACGTATGTATATTTTCAGATGTTAACTTAAGATTTAAGGATAACAAGCTTGACAAAATCATTTTAGATTACTCAATTATTATAATCTTTACAAGCATACCGGTAAGACATTATGCCCACTTTATAGAAAACAACGCATGACATGAAATCTTCATGGGGAAAATTGATCAATGAACTCCTTACCTTATTAGGTTGGTCATATCTTCCTTCTTCATGAGCAATGTATTCAGTTACTCTTTTGTACTTTATTTTTATGAACTACTAAGGCAAACTACAGAAGAAGTTTCAGTATGTCAATAATCAAAATATTAATCTTTTAAGTTGAGATAAAAAGAACTCCATACTATTAGCAGCATGACAAGCCTTTCAAACTCAAAAACAAATCCTCTCCCACCTTACAAACTCTTTTTTCTACACACCCTGTGACAATGAACTGATAAGAAGTAAAGACTTTCAGCCTACAAGAAGTTTTTTATACTAGCCTAATATCTATAATCAAGACATTAAGCATACAGTAAAACAATCTGACAATGAAAACATGATACAAATACATCTAGTTTTGAAAATTATATTATCAGATAAAATGTTGAGCTAACCATGATTTAAAATATTTATAGAATGGAAACCAACAATATAGTAACCAACTGTCAAGTAACTCCATAATGGGTTTTAAATCGAAGTAGAATGTGCCTCTATTAACAATACAATAAACACTCAATGACAAGGAGATATCAATTATTCTCACTATTATGGTTGTAAATTTCTGATAAATTACATGAGAATTTGGCAATATTTCGTATCATGTAATGGATAGAAGTAAATCTCTGTTTACCCATTCTACTTTGGAATTTTCTAAAGCATATGCTAATCGATAATTTCTCTTAGATTAGTCACAAAGTGCCATAAATAATTAATTAGACGTTACAATATGGAATTCATCAGTGCTTCTTCTACATCAACAAAGTGTTGTGCACAATTAGCACATTACACGCCACATGCATCATACATGCAATTGTGTATTGAATTGAGAAGAGGTGCAAGTGTATTAATTAACATTTTCCAAAATCTAAATTACAATACCAAAATCCTATTATTGAGATTTCTTTCTCCATAAAGCTTAATAGATCCAAAATATTGATAGTGGAGCTCAACACTCAAACCAAATCAATTAACTTCACGAAGGTAATTGAATGGATCCAACACAGTTACATTGTTTTCCCTTCACTAATAGAGGAACACACAAACATTACATAAAGCAGGAATCATTGGTACTTGAAACAAATTGTCATTGCAAAGCTGATTAGTACATGCCATATATAAAGGGAAAAGATAAAGAATAGTGATTAAGAAATAATATTAACTAGAAATTGCAGAATTTTAAGAAATGAATAACTAGTTGAACTTTAAGAACAAAATTTACTAGTTTAGACTAAGCAATAATGTTCAAGACAACTAAATCTCAAAGGAGTTCAAACACAAAGGCGTTTTGAATGGTATAGAAAACGGACTACCCAGACCAGACAAATAGAGAAACTGAAACATATAATGATGACCAACAATTGCTAGAGTCAATTATCATGAAAAACCTGCGACATGATCCAATCTAACTACTATAATGGACATTTAACATGATGATTAACCATTTATTAAAGCATAGAAAAACATTGATGTCATTTGTGAGCATATTAGCAATCGTTGTCAGTGACCCACAACACATTGATGAGAAGCTGTTATTTTTTTCTAAAAACTTTAATCAAGAGAAGAAGCAAATAGTAAAACAATTTGTTCAACAAAATATGGCGATAAATAGAGATGTAAGTAAAATTTGATCTCTAAATGGTATTTTTAATCCTCCAATATTACTCATTTAACAATCATTGATAAATTAATCACTAAAAGTCCCTAGCTTGATTCATATAGGACAAGAAATTAGATTAAAAGTAACAATTAAACCAAAATTTAAAGACATAAAACCAATACCATTTTCCATTTATGCTTCTCGATACTTCAATGGAACGCACCACCATCAATGATACAATATAGATACTTTGATGACAAGGAGATATGAGCCATTCTCGCTATAATGGCTGTATATTTTTTATACTTGTATGAGAAGTCAGATGATTAATACTTAAAAGTGCATTCTCATTAAGGCTTTATATCATCATATTGTACCAAAGTATCATTAAATTTATATATCGAAAGCATGTTTTATAATAACAAGTCTGATAATATAAGATATCTTTAATTTATGGTAAATGCTCATTTTAAATGCAGGTATATCTCACAATTCAAAGGATTGATTGATGTGATTAACTATTGAAATTAAGAAGACAAAGAAAGGGCTAAGAGAAGAGATGCTGGTTCAAACTGGAACATCATTTGGTTATTGTATCATAACTGGAGTTGTAGAGCATGGATTTAGGTTCACTTTATATGTATGGAAAGCTAAGATATAGACCTAAAACTTTCATGGGAGTCCAAGACTCAATTCTGCCGTTTTCAAGTTTAAATCTTAGCATCAACAGAGAAGTCAGAATCTGTTTTGTAGCTCAAATACTGTTCGGTTTTCAGCTCATATCTCGAGTTCTAGAAGTCCAAATGAGCTTTGGTTTTTTTTGTTGGAAAGCTGAGATAATTGCCCACAACTTTCATAGTACAATGAGCTCTAATTCTGATGTTAGCAATGATGTTTTGGCCAACCAACAATATCAATAACCAGCAGCCAACAATGTCAAAAACCAACCACCAAGTCAATGGTTGGCCACCAACTAAATAGTTTGTCAACCAATCAATAGTTGCAAATTTTAGCCTATAAAAGGAGGCATTTGCCATGTATTTAATCATTTTGGTTTTTATATCAATATCATCTTCTTGCTTTCTCTGTTTGTAATGTTCAAGTTTTCATTCATGCTATATTAATCTCTTGTTTATGTTTTTTCATTTCCTTTCCTGTAACTTATATCATGTTTATGTTCTTATATTATTTATTTATGTTTTTCTTCTTCATTATGTTTAGCTAAGTTAATTATGTCAAGGTGAAAAGGTTTCACTATTGGTGTTAGAATAGGTATAATATAAACTCAACATGGACTTCAATGTTTATATCCAAGAAAGTTTGCTATTAACATGTCTTATCTTTTTATCTTACCAATTCATAATACTTTACTTGTTAAATGGTTAATCTAGATTTGTGTTGTATAACACTTGGTACATCAAATGCTTGATCCTTCATAGTTTTCAGCCGACATCGTTGTTATGCGAGGAACTTGATTTGTTGTTAACATAAGTTAGCAACATGAATGCCTGATGATATTTACAAGTATTATGTTGCTTAAATAAGATAATTAATATGATCATGTTAATACTTTATAATGAGCCATTAACGATAAATCATTCGATTGGAACCTCCTTTGTGTGTGGTTTCCAGTTGAGTAATAAAAAGAGTTTATACTTTACTTATTTCTAATACTAATAGTAGATCCTCTAACCTTGACAACTGTTTTTATCATTGTTTAGTCTTCACATTAGTCTTTTCATCTCAATGTCCTCTTTAAATCATCATCAGCATCATCATCATCATCATTATTATTTATAATTTATATAGTTCACCTCCATGTGGTTCGACCTCGGTCTTGCTGGGTTATTTATTACTTTGACACTCCTGCACTTGTGATAAGACATCTTGTTTATTACTTACCTCCCCGGCAACGGCGCCAAAAACTTGACACAATCAAAGAGTTGATGTTTTATCTCAAGTGCAGAAGTGTCAAAGTAATAAATAACCCGACAAGACCGGGGTCGAACCACAGGGAGGTGAACTATATAAATTATAAATAATAATAATAAT
>Ga0325414_1006274_pt1 | contig 12593 bp, 6 predicted proteins | sample PopdelMetagenome_8_FD_206183 | JGI IMG/M metagenome (GOLD analysis project Ga0325414, IMG submission 206183) | Populus deltoides microbial communities from Bellville, Georgia, United States - Leaf-PdKOR-R3 | ecosystem: Host-associated > Plants > Phyllosphere > Phylloplane/Leaf | place: USA... | reverse complement strand
CTAATTATTTATTTCTTGCAAAAATAATTATATATACATGTTTTTTTGATAAATTTTTGTATGTTAAAAAAACATTCTAAGTATAAATCAAAAGGCTCTTGCATATATGTAATAAAATAGATCAAGAACTATGTGTGTTAATAAAAAAAAATCATGAATGATAACTAAAAATAAAATTGAAAAAAATCAAGACAGATATTGATCAAAATATTTGATCTTACAAGATAAAATATTTATTCGGTTGTGTTTATTGAGTTTGTTTATTAAAATCAATTTTCTTATTCAATTAAATGACAATAGAAATAGATACACATTAAATTGATTAAATAAAATAAAATAGAAAAAAAATATTATGTAAGAGTGCTCATATTAAAAATATTATCTGAAAATAAATATTTTTTATTTTTAAAAATAAAATTCATTTATACAAAAGCAAAGAAAATATTATAAATGAATCAAAATAATATTTTTTAAAATTAAATACGCACAACATCATTAAAAAACAATCTTTATACAAAAAACGTTAAATAAGCAAAAAACAAAAAAATCACAGATGATGAATATTAATTAAAACATAAATTAATATATATATATATATCAATTAAAAAAATGATATTAGAAAAAAATAGCTTGGATATTGTAGATTAATTTGTCAAATATATGATTCGGGTCATGAATTCTCGATTTGGATCTGTTTTTTAAGGCAACACTGAGACTTCCAACAGCTACCATGAAGCTTCTCTCATATCATATCATGAAACTCGTGAGCATAAAAAAAAATCATTTAGAATTTTAGAAATGGAGTAAATGGTAATTTTCTCTATTATTATTGGAATTCAGCAATCACTCTTTTTTTTAATTAGAAATTAAAAATAATCTAAATAAATTTTTGTATCAAAAATAATTTTTTAAAATTTAAAAAGGTTTAAATTGTATAAATTATATTATTTTTAAAGATTAAAGGACGAAATGTATCTAGCACGCCACCATGTTTGTTACTTTTTTTCATTTCATTCCTTTTTAATGCATTTCAATTCCACCATTGCCTAAGAAGTATGTCTACACTGTTATGTGAGTGTGTAAAAAATATCCATCAAAACTAAAAAAAAAAATCCACATCTTTTTAGTGTTTTCTATAATTATTTTATACGCAATTGAAAAGCCGCTGCATGCCAGGTGGATTTATCATGTTATATTAGATTTGTTTTTGAAATATAAAAGGGGTTCGAGAATAGACTATCTGTCTAAATTTGGAAGAATTTAATAATCGAATTTGAAGAATAAAAGATATTTGAAGTTGGGGGAGTGTGATCCACGCGGTAATTAATACGCGTGAGAAATATCAGCGAACACGTGGACGAATGAGCGAGTTAAGCTGGCTGGCTAGCTAATTAACGGTGGTCGTTGTTGGGGTCCACAAGTGTAAATCGGATCAGGACTTAGGAGCTGAGGCAGCTCCTAAGTTTCGGCAAGTTCTCAAAGCTTTCTTGTGTTTTTCTTCTTCTTGTTTGCTTCATAGATAAGAAACCAGCCGGGCCGTACGGGTTGAACTGAGATCTATGTGATCAGGCTTTGACCGGATTTCAAATAAACAAAAGCTAGGTTTGTAATTAAGCTGGGTGGGGTCACTTAAAAAACTTAGTGATCTGGTGAGATTTAATTTATTTTTTTATTTTTTTAATAACCTCAAAAAAAAAATATATATATATATATATATAATTAATTTATGAATATTTATTTCCATATATATTTTTTTATAACCTATGTATATATGAATATTTTTTTAAAATTGTTTAAAGTGTGTAACTATACTACACTTCATATTTTTTTATATATTTTATATTTACAAGAATTGTTTTTCTTTTTAGTTTTCAATATAAAATAAATATACTGCACTTCATACTGAATTGTATATTATATAGAATGAAAAAGAAAAAGAAAAGGTTAAAAAAGAAAAAAATATTTAAAACTTTCCCTTCATTTATAGCTTTCCTTAAAAAAATAAATATAGAAATGGCATTTTATTTTTATAAAAAAAAATTATTTAGCATCTCATATACTATCACATTAAAGATCCAAAATTAATAAATAATTTATCTTTTTTAACGGTTATTTTTTTTTTTAACTATCATATATTTCTCCCGTTGAAGAAGCTACTAGCAAAACCAAGAGTGCAGTCTCTCGGTTTTTAAAGAATATTTTTTTTTTTAACCTTTTATGGGTTTTGACCTGTAAGCTTAGAAAAGAAGATCTTTTCATTAGTTTTTTTTTTTTTTTTTGTTCACAGACTAATACACCAAAAGGGCTCTTGAAATTTGCTGTCATGACCATGATTTATTGATTTATAAGATACAAAAACAAAGTGAAGGATACAGGGGTAATTTTTAGGGTAGTTTTGACTGGTTTTTTTTATTTAAATTAAAATTTTGATGAAATAACACTGTTTGAAAAAAATTTAACGAAATAACACGGTTTGATCTTATTACGCTTACAAAACATGATATTTAGTAAATGTCGCTATTAACGAATGTGACATGCTTAAATATTACGTTTTAGAAGTGCGACAACTTAAAAAGTCGTGCTTCTAAATAGCGACTTTGATTAAAATTTAAATTTTTTTCAGATTGAATAACACAAGACCAAATGCCATCTCTCTCTAAAAACTGAGCGATGCCCTCACAATCTCTTTAAGAAAACCCATCAAATACTTTTATTTTGCCTATAAAACAATTAAAAATCAAACTCATTTTAGTCTCTAAGCATCATTGAACGTGTTTTAGGTTCACAATCGACCGTTTTCTTTGTTGTCACCACCTCTTCAACTCTTTTCCTAGTTCTATAAGTAAGATAAACATACTAAATTGTTATGATTTTGGGTTTGGTTTGGTTGAGATGAAATTATTATTTAGATTGGATTTAGAGTTTGTTGAATTAATATTAAATTAGTTAAAGAATACCTTCAATTAAGATTGATTTGATATAGTTGAAGATGAAAATAAGTTGAGTTGATTATGAATTAATTATTTCAATTAATTATATGTTGCGTTTAATTGATGTTAAGTTGTTGAATTAGGGATTTTGTGTGTATTGTTGAAATCATCTAATAATGCAATTAACTATACTTGACGATTTCATGTAAGAGAGCATGAATACGATAGAATTATGGCAAATTACACATGTCATTAAGTTGTTGATGAGTTTGATATTTTCTTTGAATTATATTAATTTGCTATGAATTTGGGTTTGGTTTAATGCAATTGAACATTAAAATATCAATTAGATTTTGTATAGCGAATTATATTTAATTTTTGATGAATCTGTTTTAACGTTAAATTTTGAGAATTTGATATGAATTTTGCTATTTAGTGTTGGGGTAATGTAATTTAGTTACAATAATGTCAAATTAACAAGAATTCAATTTGTTTTTTATTTTTTATTTTTTTATAAAATATCTTATAATATATTTATGTTATGTCATTATGATGACATTATTGTTCATGATATAAACAGTAGTATCACATACAATGGTGGCATCAATTTGTTGTTAAATTGTAATTTAGACATGTCATATGCAAAAATAAAAGAAATCATTTATTATGGACTTGGGTGGAATTATAATGATATTAATGTTGAAATAATTTGAAGGTGTCAGATTTGTGAACATCAATATTATCTCGTTCCAATTGTGTGTGATGACAATTTTAAGACAATAATTAATATTTTTAATTTAAAATGGTTTGAATATAAAATGTAATTTTTCAAAACACAAAAACAAAGCAAAAATATTGGAAGCTCTCAATTAAAAAAAATCATAATATTCAAGAAGGCATATACATACATAACACTGACACAACTAATCCTGTCCACGGCTTAAAATAAACTTGAAAAACTTGAGACTAAAAAATATGCAAGCAGCGAGGCCAGGCTAACTCCGAATGACCCAAAATAATTAGCAAAAAGATCCAAAACAAAAATTTAATTAAAAAAAAAGATCATGACCATATTTGAAAAAATAACAAATCATAATTATGAATTCAATGATGTAATTAAAAATAAATCAAAATTTAATTACAAAATCAAAGAAAAAAATTAAAAATCAAAGAAACAATGACCAAAGTTGAAATATTAATAAATAAAAGGACAACTCAGGTATTTTGAATGGCTAGAGCGAATCTTGAGAGGAGGAGAGAGAAAATAAAAAAATAAAAAAAATAGTTCATACACAAGACACTATCGCCCCATGTGGAAGGAGACACCTTGACGCTTTCAATGTCATTGTGGAAGCATAGATATCAAACCTGGCTCTGGGGTTGACCCGGCCAAGGGACCGGGTCCCGGGTTTCATGGGTCAACCCGGAAAAATTTTAAAAAATATATTTAAAGTTTTAATATTTCATATGAAAAAAATTAAGAAAAAATCCATATGAATATAGGTTATACACGTTGTAAAATAATGAAGTTTAAAAGAATATTTTAAAAAGTTTTTTATCCCACATTGAAAAGATATTATGTTATACTTTTAAGTTTAAGTATTTAAACCAAAAACATTTTTTATCTTACATTGAAAAAACATAATTTTTTTTCTTGTGAACATAGAGTATATATACGAAATGACTTCAAATCCCACATTAAAAACATATTATGTTATCCTTTTAAGTTGAAGTATTTAAACCAAAAGGTTTTTTTATCAACATTGAAAAAGCATAATTTTTTTTTGTAAACAAAGAGTATATATACGAAATGACTTCAAATTCCACATTGAAAAAATAACTTTTTCTTGGGAACATAAAAGTATATATTAATAGGTTTCAAATCACATATTGAAAAAACACAACTTTTTTTCTTGTGAATATAAAGTATATATACTAAAGGGCTTAAAATCTCATAATGAAAAGATAGTATGTTATCCTTTTAAGTTGAAGTATTTAAATCAAAAAGGTTTTTATCCCACATTAAAAAAATATTTTTTTTCTTGTGAACATAGAGTATATATACGAAAAGGCTTCAAATCCTATATTGAAAAAACATAACTTTTCTCTTGGAAACATAGAGTATATATTCTAAAGGGTTTCAAATCCCACATTGAAAAAATAAAACACTTTTCTAATATTTATATAGTGAGTTTTAAAAAGTGTTAATAACCAACTAAAAAAATATAAAAAAAGAGAGGTATAGGAGAAAAATCATATTTGAAAAGAAAAAAGAAACATCAGGTCTCGCTCGGGTTTGACCAAGTCGCCCGGGTCATGAGTTGACCCTCTGGGTCTACTGAGTTTGGCCGGTCTTTTAGCAAAACCGGACCGGTCTAGGCATCAGGTCGACTTGCCGGACCGATCCGGATTTAATAATTATATATGGAAGTTGCTGTTTAGACATTAAGAGATGCAACACACTTTTTTAATATATGCACGTGATAGCTAACTTTAATTTTTTAATTATATTTTTTATATATTAAAATATAAAATTATTTCTCAATCAACTTGACAATAACTAAAAAACAAAGATAAAAATATATAAAAAAATTCCCTAGACATGAGTTAAATAAATTTTGTTTTTAATGGTAATTTAATTTAATTATTTCATTGTATTTTTAAAATACAAAAAAAATTAATTATTCCAAATTAATCTAATAATTATTAATAGATATTATAAAAAAATTATGTCACTCCCTAATCGACAAATAGACAGTCCATTGATTTGTTTTGGGAAGAGTAAATCGGTAATTAAACTGTTTATTGTTTTTCTTTTCCTGTTTATTTTTGTTAGAGAATATTAAAAATTACATATTGCTTTTTAAAATATTTTTTATTTTAAAATATATTAAAATAATATTTTTTTTTATTTTTTAAAAATTAATTTTAACATTATCAAAAAATAATCTAAAAACATATAAACTATATTAATTTAAAGTAAAAAATTTGCCAGGCTGACTTTCAAACGCAGCAGGATAAAACCCATAACTAAGGTCCGAAACTCAAAATGACCAAAATAATTCGGAAATCGCTCAAACACTCCATTACACGAGAGTCACCTTTAGCAGAAAAAGGCGAATTCATGACTGAACAATCACTTTATTTTTGTAGGGTGTTAAAGAAGACTGCTATGTATTCACGTCAAATAAATTTTTAACTACGATGATACACAGTTGAAACTAATAACAAATACCTATGCCAAGCAGAAGGTCCACGATGCACAACAGCTTCTCGAGCTAAATTTCATAAAGTACATTTGGGGCCAAATTCACATGCTTCAGCAGTGGGGCACTACAGGGGCTTTGCTCCACCGTTTTCTTGCACACTATTGACAGGAGTTGTGTTGCCACTTCTCTTGCTGGATTGTCCGGTGATTGTCCTGCCCATGAACCTTCCTGCTTTGCTCAGGCCACTACCAACAGCTCCTAAGCCACTTCCCACAAACCCAACTCCAGCACCAACACCACCTCCCACAAGCCCAACTCCTGATCCCACCAGTGATGCTGCCCCATCAAGCGCATCCATTGTGCTCCCAATAACTCCAGCTTCTTTTAGTTTCTTTCGTTGCTCTATGATCTGCTTCTCTTCTTCTAGAGCAGCCAACGACTCTTCCTTGTTAAATTCATGGTAAAAAACCTGCAAATCCAACCCAAAATATAAACATATCCAGTGACTACAGCACATGAAATAAATGAGAAGTACAAAACCCTAAAAGAAGAAAACAGAGTAAAACAATGGACAAAATACTGGTCCTCAAAACTAGAAAAAACATCACAGTCTGAACTCCAGCTCCTTCCAAGTTTTCGGCAGTAGCATGGATATAAATAGGATTCAATTATCACCAAATGTTATGCAAGCTGAAGCAAAAGTCAAAGATGAGAAAATAAACAACTATGCAGCATTTTGTTACCTTAATTGTAATAGTTCCTCTATCCTTCTTATCCTTAACCTTCAATGTATCAAACGATGACAACAGTCCGAACTCCAGCTCCTTCCAAGTTTCGGCTTCCAGCTCATTTAAAGCTAATTTTGCTCTTCCTAATCTCTTGTCTTGCCCAATGTCCTTATCAAAGACCTGTTAAAAGAGAGTTTCATAAAATTATTTTCAAAAAGGATAATATACAATATTCTATCAGAAGGGATCAACTACATCAAAACCACATGGATAAGTTCTCATAGAATCACATGGGGAGGGAGGAGATCTCTATAAGCATTGACAACTTCAACTGCTTGTTGAACAAAGATAGGCGAGCACTTGGTGGAATAGCATCACAGAAATCATACAATACCAGCACATGAGAAATGCAAGCTTGCATTGATAGAGAACAAAAAATGGAGACAGCATGCATCTGACAAAATGCAATTGAGAAAACTACGTAGTCACTTGTACATGCAATTACAGTACAATGGTAAATGTTCTCACACCTCAGACAATTATGCGGCTTAATCTCCCTCCCTTCTAAACAGAAAAGAAAGCAGACATCACAGTATAGGTTTTCAAAATCTAGAAAGCTTATTCAGTGCATATTTCTAGCATAACAAACATGTATTCATCTCATTACGTCAACAAAACAGAATATAGAGCCGGAGCTTCATGAGAAACTACACAAGTGTTGTATTATGAAAACGGCAAAATAGAATAATAAGAACAAAAGGATGAGGAGTATGAGAGATCTAAACCTCAAGAATAAGTGATTGTGTCTCCTTGTCTTCAGCAATCAAATCAAATGTTTGATTCCAAACAGGATTCAGGTTATTATCAATGACTTGTGTTTTAACCTTGAACATTGGCCGAACATATACAACTGCATAAGGATCAGATTTTCCAATCATTTCCATGTTCTTCAAGTCATTTGCCTTCACTACGGTCACTGTAAGCTTTCCTTGAGGTCTAAGCTCTAATTCACTGCATAAGATCCCCCATAAAAAAAAAAAAACCTTTTTCAATAAACTGAAATTAAAGTACAAAAAGAAATATCTAAACTAATAATGGTGGTTAGATTTTAAGTGCATTTAACTTTCCAAATGTTTAAGCAAAAGGAACCTTAGAGCAAGAAGAAGCCACATCTCCAAACTCAGTTACAGCCTGTTGTTATCAGCATCATATAAGAATAAGGCTGAAACAGCCATTTAGATTGCAGCCATTGTATAAAGAACTTTATGGCTGGTATATGGCAATTAATTTATAACTCGCTACTCCAGGCAGGTTGCAATGCCTTGTTTTTATCCTTCGAACTGAAAGCTACTTCTTTTGCTTCTTCACTATCCCATTTCAGGAAGATAGGTCTCATTCGTCCACATTATGCTTCTAATGTTTAGACCCAGGTGTTAAAATGAAGATTGAAGGCAAATATATCAACTACTTAAAATTTGCTTTCATGGAAACTTATAATCACAAGATTATATTGTGTCTTTCAAAAAGTACAGTTCTATGGTCTCAAACTGTTTGAAAGGTATAGATGTAAAGTTGAGTTTGTCATTTTTTTTTCAAAAACACTTTAGAAATAATTCTTAGTGACATTCTAGGGTTGATATTTTGAAATATGTTACACAGATCATCTTACCACTAATGCTTGTATGATGCACGAGTTATGTAATCTTGAAGATAAGATGTTAAATTCCTGAAAAACTTGGCATGGATTCACATATATCAGCTTTTTGACATTCACATTTGTAGATTGTTTGTGGAAATTATAATCATAAGATTAATTGTCTTTCATCAATTACAGTTCTATGATATCAAACTGTTCAACAGTATACATATAAAGTTGATTTGTCATTTTTCTAAAAAATAATAAATCCAGAACTAATTCTTAGTGATGTTTTAGGGGTTATATTTTCAAATATGTTAAATAGAGCATCTTACCACTAATGCTTGTATGACGCATAAGTTATGTAATCTTGAAGATAATTTGTTAAATTTCTTAAAAACTGTGTTAATTCAAAAACATTTCAAACATTGGTAGCAATTCATGACCACAATGACCGTTACAGTTAATTTAGTGCCCGAAACTCCCTGATTATCAACACAATTGTAATCATGAACACAATCGCAATTCATGACACGAATACATTAAGAACAGCCAAAATGCATTAAGAATACTGTGACTGTAATTTTAAGCAACAAACATACATTCATTTCATACACATTTAAATACTCAAAACAGCTAAAATCCGTTAAGAATACCGTAACAGCTCTCAGGGAACTGAAAACAAAAAAAGGCAATATAATTTGCTATTTACCTTATGTCAACAGGGATACCACCAATGGGAACAACAATCCTGTGGGGCCACTGAAGCATATCCGTAACAATCGAATTCACAGTATCCTACCAAATGTAATAAGAACAGAGTAGTGAGTAAGGTTACCAAACCAACAATGAAACATAAGAAAATAAGTTTTGATAAGAGGAAAAAAGGAACTTGCATCAATCATATCTGAGACTCCAGGAAGTGCTGTTAAGCTTCCACCAACAGCCTTGAGAATGTATTCAATCTTTGGCTTTGGCTGATTGATGATACAAGAATTAGTCATTTCCAAAACAATTATAACTGGAATATTATCAACAATTACTCAGTGCATGTAATCATCCAATTAATTTGCCATCTCCATCTAACTCAAAGTAATAACTGGTGATGATCACTAAAGCCAAATAAAGCATGTTATGGAAGTTAAATAAAATAATGGAACAGCCTTTTCTCTCGAGTTCAACTACGACCCCCATCCAACTGCAGTGCCAAATGAATTCTTGAAAATAATATCAGAATAGCATTTCATTATACTGTTAAATACAATAACCACTCAAAGAACTTTAAATCTGGATGAGCATAATCATTCATTAAATAGGATTTCATCACAACTTAGTAGTGTTCTGTTGTTGGTGTAGCCTTCAAGCTGGAACATATTGAAGGTCCACTAGAAATGATAGTTACATTAGAAATTGGGGGGGGAGGGGGGGAGTTTGAAATGTCTAGTGTCACAAGATCACCAGAAGGAACAGAGAGGCATGTCCATGCAACATGATTTCTATTTCTCTCTATTTCTGTTTCTCTGAAACCTTGCAAGAGCTGTATGATAAAACAACTCAAATAGAGCCTAACCACTTAAGTACAACCTGAATTATATAAGCATATTTCCTATCCATAAAAATCAGTCATATTGTCAAAAACCCATCAAAGTCACTTATTTGAGTACCGACATTAACAGCCACACATCATTACAGAATGAGGTATCATGATGATTATGACCAGATTTTTTAAACACTTTTATAGTCGTACCTCAGAAAGTAGAGCAATCACAACAGCAGAAATACATGGAATCTCTTCAGCAAGTTGAAAGATAACACGGATAACAGTGTAAACTTCAAGATCTTTCAACTGTAACATTTTGCACCACAAAAATATTAAGGTAAGTACTCCCTCGCACAAAAAGATCCAAATGGGTTTAAAAAAGTAAGAATTTGGTTATCAGCCAAAGTCATTAATCCACCAACTTGAATGGGTATGGAAGCAACAAGTGCAGCTTCAACGCCTAGAATGATGCTTGGATCACCACACCACCGCAAATCAATATCCATGGTAACTTGACCTTGCTTGAGACTCTGGACACGAATTCCTGCATTGGTCAAGTGATAAGGAAGGAAGCCGCGAATGTACTTATGAAAGGTGTAAAGAAGTGCATTTCACAGTGACAAGAAATGTACTTAATAAGTAAAATATCCCTGGTAAATGTGCACAGGCCATGTGTTTATTTCTAAAATGCCAGAAAGACTTTCAGAACTCAGAAGACCTATTCAAAAGTACAGGTCCTGGCATTAAATTATAATTGAATGCTATCAACCTCAATGACATAAGAATGCTGCATCAGACACAAGTAGTGGCAACACATACAACTACATAGCAGAAATGAGCATTTATTGATTCATACCTTCAATCTTAGGCGGCACAGTACCAAGAGAAAATTTGTTAAACTTTAGAGAAGTAATCCCTGGGGGTCGGTAGTCTTCCAATAGTGGTTCAACAGATTCTTTAACCACCACTGTAGCTGCCTGCAAACACATTCGGCTGAGAATCTCAAGTTTAAGATGTCAGGTAAAAAGCTTGTTTTTTAGGGCCCATTAAAGTTTTACAAAACCTCGATCTGCATTACCCCCCTTACAACTGATTCTAGCCCATCCTGCAATTCTTATCCTTTTCCATTTTTAAAAAAAAGAAGAAGAGGAGGAGGAGGAGGAAAAAGAACTACACAAGCACATCAAAAGAGAGTGTCCAGTTTGTTGCCTAACATGAACAGCATTTGCCAATATTACAGATAAAAGCATACTCGCAAGAAACCAAAGGGTACTTCGAAGATTTTGCTCAGTTACATCTAATTATAGAACGGGAAAAGAACATCTTACTTCTGCAACAAAAGGCCATAATTTGCCCAATTGCTTATTTAGCCATTTCACCTGCAGGATGTAACCAAAGTACAACATTATAAAATCAATAAGAAACAAGACGGAGAAAACTTATAGGGCAAACCGCGTCGCAATACACCATACAACAAGGAGACGTTACACAATATTATGTCTTTTGGCTTCACAAGAATATATTATCAGTTCCAAAATAATAATAATAATTGAACAAGAAATTAGAACTCGCTTAAAACACAATTGGTTTTTTTTTTTTTTTTTAAAGAACACTAGAGGAGGTAATTAGAGAAAATTACCAACCTGTTCAAAAGCAGGAAAAGAAATCCAATCAGGAAAATTATCACCACATATTTTCTTCAAATCATCTCTATTGAGCGACCCAAGGAGTTTTATATCCACTGCCTGCAGACAGAAATTCGAGCTCGCACATCTCACTTTCCGGATTGAATGCAATTCACAGTAAAAGAAAACGACATGTATCTCAATCATCAAAGTGAACGAACCTTAGCAACTCGTTTGGTGCTTCGGTACTGCATCATGTGTTTCCATCCAGCCATCAACCCGATCCCGAAGACGATCCCCAAAAATAACCCTGAAATCAGCCCCATTTCCCCGATTCCAAAACACAACTAAACCTAGTCCACGAAAAAAAATAAAAAATAAAATCAGAAAGACAAATCAAACAGCCATGAATTGTTTTATTTTGTCGATAGAGTCAAGGAATTGAAGTAAGGATTTTAGGGATAAGGGAAAATGGAAGTGGAATCAGTTATTATTACTTTACGCTAAGATGGCAATGACGTTGTGATATCCGAGAACTTGTCTCTCTCCTGAAAGTAACGGTTCCTTTCTTTCTCTTTTGCGTGTGGCGTTGTGAGCATTTATCAATCCACAAGAAAAAAAATGAAAAAAAAAATATAAAGTAACGGGAACAGCAAGGAGGGAGGGGAGAGGGTCGGTAGGCCAGAGGGAGGAGGGAGACATGGCATTGATTATTTTTATTGATAAGTACTATATTCAGTTTCTTGTTTGAACTGGCACTCGTTCTCCCTCCCCCATCTGTCCGTTCATTTGGGACCTTTTGGAAATATCTATTCAGATGGGGATTTTGTGGTCACGCCGTTGTGCTTTTTTATTTTTATTTTTAATTTTCATTTAGTTTTTGTTTCTGCTAATTCGATTACTTGATTATTCTCATGCTAGTACT
>Ga0325414_1006273_pt1 | contig 12593 bp, 5 predicted proteins | sample PopdelMetagenome_8_FD_206183 | JGI IMG/M metagenome (GOLD analysis project Ga0325414, IMG submission 206183) | Populus deltoides microbial communities from Bellville, Georgia, United States - Leaf-PdKOR-R3 | ecosystem: Host-associated > Plants > Phyllosphere > Phylloplane/Leaf | place: USA... | reverse complement strand
GATTTAACTTGCCAAACCTGCGATTCAAATAATGAGACCGTGATAACTTTATAGAAAGTAAACAAAAAAATGACCCGAGTCAATCCGGGTTAACCTACCAAACCCGTGATTCAGGTCATGAGACTGAAATAACACTATAGAAAAAAAATTAAAACAAATTATAAAACTTAATTTTCAATAAACTCATTTTTGAAGGATGAAATAAAAAAAATCAATCTAAAAACATGACACAACAAAATGACTTGAGTTTTAACCCAAAAAAAACGTGACCCAAGTTTTAAGACCGAGATAACCTCATGGAAAGCAAACTGAAATAAATCATAAAGTTTGATTCCTATTCAATTCAATATTGAAGGATGAAATTGAAAAAAATACCAATTAAACAAAGATAAAAAAACTCAAGTCAACTGGGTTAATCCGCGAAACTTGCGACTTGAGTCGTGAGATAGAGATAACCCATAGAAAAAAAAATTATAAAGTCTAATTCTTGATCAACCCAATATCGATAAATAAAATTGAAAAACAATGCCAATTAAAAAAAGATAAAAAAACTCGAGTAAACTGAGTTAACCTGTCAAACCCGTGATACTGGTCATAAGACTAAGCCAACCACAAAGAAATCAATCCATAATAAATTATGAAGCCCAATATCCAATACATTAAATGTTGAAGAATGAGATTAGTAAAAGAAACATAGGTTTAGAAAAAAAAAACTATTGAATTGAATAATGTTTTATGAGGTTGTGCACAATGAAAGTACCACCTCTTTTAGTTTTTTCTTAACTAGACATGGTCTGTGCTATGCTCTGGGGCCAAATTATTATTGTTTTGTAAAAAATATGTTGAGGTGCCGTAAGCGTATATTAAAGAAGGGAAGAAAAATTGCAACTCAAGCTATACATAATTAAATATGAAAGGATAAAATTGGGTAAAAAATAAAAAAAATCGGTTCGAGTCAATCCGAGTTAGTATGGAAAATTTGTAACCTGTATAATAAGAGGAGAGCAAAACCAGGTTAACTCGTGATTCAGGTTATAAGATTGAGATAACTAGATAGAAAAAAAAATGAAGAAAACCACAAAGGTTATTTATAAAAAAAAAACCCAATGTCAAACGATAAAATTAGAAGGAATGTTTTTTTAAATGTCAACCCACGTCAATTTTTCAAACTTGTGACCCGGGTCACTAGATCAAAAGTAACATATTTGAAAAACCCAACCAATTAAATGTTAAAGGATGTAATAAAAAAATAATCAATTATACAAAAGGATTTAAAACCAAAATTAGTAATTAAAAGATTGAGGATCAAAACTGAAATAAAAAAATAAATTAGAGGTAACTATAAATTTTTTATTGAAAGGTGAGATGGAAAAGAAAAATCAATCTAACAAAAAGATAAAAAAAACAATTTAACAAGAAAAGGGTCAAGAATAAAAATTAAAAATTAAAAGAATAAAGACTAAAGTTGAAATATCAATAATTAAGAGTAAAAGTCTAAAATTTTAACAGTGAGCATAAATTTCAAGGAGAGAAAAGAGAAAAGAGAGAGAAAAAAAAAAGTTTCACAACCGACAAAACGTCACCTCCGTTGCCTCAACATGAAGAGGATGTCATGAAGATTCTAACAACATGAAGAAAAAGAGTTTTTGGTCACAGGAAGGCACCACGCACATCATCTGTTTTCTATTAAAATATTATTTTATATTTATTAAGGACTAATTTGTCCTCAATCAAGTTCCTAATAATAGAAAAACTATGATGAAAAGAGAAAAAAAAAATCCTTGAACGAAAGCTTTTAATATTTGACTTTAAGGGTAATTGAGTCATTTTATTGTATATAAAAAAGTGCAAAGACTAAAAAGCCCCTAAATGGTAGTTTTAGAATTTCCACTTTTAAGGATAAATAAGTCATTTTATTATACATAAAAATGCAAAAACTAAAAAGCCCCAAGATGGTAATTTTTTTAAAAATTACTTTTAAGAATAAATTAATAAATTATTTAATTTACTATATTTTAAAAAATAAAAAAAACAATTTCACCCTAATTAATCTGATAATAATCATTGGGTCTCATGAAAAGATCAAAATACCTTCAACACAAAGGTTATTAATTTTTTTTAAAAAAAGATAAAATTGTAATTACATTGTCACAATAATAATAATATAAGTCTATGTATACAATGATTTCACCTTCCCTTATAGTTTTTTTTTATTTGTTGAATCCACAATTTCCGGCAAAAAAAGAAAAGGCCAAAAAACAAAAATTCCTACTATATATTATTTTATATATGCATCATTGCAGCAACGTACTGAAATATAATATATGAGTTTTTACTAGTCGAGATGAAAAACTACCAAATGTCATATAAGTGATTTCGAATCTGATATTGTTTATACAACTAACAATGAAAGAAAAGTATTATGGGACTCTTTAAGAGTGTGGTTGTTGTTGTTTTTTAAAGTGTTTTTTGTATAGAAATACATCAAAATGATATTTTTTTATTTTTTAAAAATTATTTTTGAGAACCAATACAATTCAAAACATACAAAAAAAATTAATTTTTGTAAAAAAATAAATTTGAATTTGTTGGAACTCGCGTTTCCAAATGCAATCTATTTCAAGATAAAACAGTAAAGATAAAAATGTTTTGGAAGAAAAAATAATTTCACTAAAAAATAATTTAAAATTTTTTTTTTTTTTTATATATCTTTCCTTATCCCTTCAAATAAATTAATGTTTATCCCTTTTATACATTTCCATGATAGGGCATTCACTATCTAATGAGCCTTCATGATAATAATAAAAAGCAACCTAATGGTAGCCATCTCAAATGCACGTTTTTTTAGTCTTGAAAAGCCTCCTTTTATGGAAAATCCGAGCAACAAAATGGGCCACTTGATACAAACATGATAGGACTTGATAAAATCATTAGGCTGATATAGGGTTCCACCACGAATTAATGATAGATCTTCCCCACCAATCAACCGAAGGGTCTCTTATAATCGATTAATATACTGACTTTCTGCAGTTCATAATGCAATGATGTACACTATAGCATTTATCAGGGAAGAAAAAAACGGAAAGATGATGATGATGATTCATATCGCACAGGCAGCTGGGATTGCCTCATAGGTATCAGAACCCTTTTGTAGACAATTCTCTTGTGTATATTTAGATTTATGTGCTAATAATCTTAGTGCGGAGATTTGGAAAAGATTTGTTTGTTTCTTTATTTGCCCATGAAGATTCTTGCCTTTGCTTCTTCCATCTCTGTTTTATTTTCTTGAATTAACGTAAACCAGGTATCGATCGGTCTAGTTGATAAAGTGATTTGATGTCTTCTCAAGGGATTTTGGATCCAATTACCCTCATAATTAAGACTTGATATTAAAAAGAAAGTGGTAGCTATTATTAACCACCATCATGTAACATAAGCTTAAGAATAAGAAAGAAGAACAATGGAAGAATTATGCACACCAAATTTCAATTTGATGAAATGTTGATATGTTTGTGCCTGACGATTTGGTCTTTGTTAAAGGGTAAGCTGACATCAAACAACAGGCTTGTTAACTGGGAGCAGTTAGGGTAGGGAAGTGGTTTTCAGTCTAGGCACAAGAAAGTGCAGGCACAGGCTAGCAGGATTGTCAGGATAGATAGAGTGCGAGAGACTCGGAGAGAGGCTTGGAGCGAGGTATATTTCTGATTTTAACCTGGAAAATGCACATTTCCTGATCATTTAGAGAGCGAGGCGAGACAGTTTGAGTGATTAAACATACATTTTAGGATGCATACAGGCTAGGCAGCAAATCATAGAAGATAAACAAGCAACATAAATAGAAGGTGATTAGGTGAACATAGGAACCAGGAGGATCTTCCATTCATTGAACCTCAATTCATTTGTTCTAGTTACATTAACTTCTGCTGAAGATGAATGTTTGGACAGTTTTGATGCTATTTCATGCATGTACGAAATGATCCTGTTAGTCAGTTGTCCATGAGCTTCATCATTATGGAGAGACCGTGTCACCTTCTTTGCGAGTGGATGAGGAGATCGTGCGAAACGTTGGTCTCTGCTAAAGAAAGATGGCATTGCCGGATTGCTTGTTCCATATGCAATGGCTCATAACATCAAGCTGCTCCGATTTTCTGTCATTATGATAATCATGATCTGCCATAATATGGATTCATCATCCTCACAATAGGTAGCAAAACTTCAAGTCACCAGAAAATTCTTGGCACGCAAACCAACCAGTACATGCTAGTGAGATCAAATATTTCCACAGAAGCAATCCAAATCAAGTAGATGTGCAGGATAGATCCCAGTACCAACTCTTAGTAAAGATTCCTCCAGTCACAAAGCCAAATGGACTTTGAACGTGATAGTAACAGAACGGTAAAGAATCTATTCTCCAGGTTTGCATCACTATCATTTTCAATCGGTCACAGGAGCAAGAACCTGAATACAAACTTTCCAGCTTATGGAAAGACAAGGAACCAGTAGCTTTACAGCTTCTGGTGTCAAATAATCTTTCGATACAGATAACATCAGCATCAAATAGTAGAAACAAGTAAACTAACACCACAAACTTGCCGTTTTCTTGAATCATTTTATCATGACAACAACAGGTACTGGCCCAGTGCCACAGTTGGATGTTATTTAAGGATTAAATAGACTATTTTTGTTCTTTGTTTTCATCATAATGTCTTGGTGGCTTGTTATCCCCTCTTGTTGTACAATGATATTCCTTTTGTGCTCTCTCGTTGTCATAAAGGCTTTTCTGAAAACAAGTACTTCAATTCTTCCAAGCAAACAATTTCTAATTATGCGCTCCTAATCGATATTCTTCCAGCAATTCAACTCTTCCATGGGATAAACTAACAATAAGAGCATAATTTTCACAAGTCTCAAATGCTATTGCATTTGTCGTAGAAATAGGCAAAACACAGTTCAGGTAAAGAGTTTTGAAGATGCGCGCGCTACATGAATCAATCGGTGCACGGCCACTAAGAGCTACAAACTTATCATGAAACAAATGTAATGGGCATTTTTCGATCTAGAACCATCATAAGCATCCTCAAGGAACACGTACAATAATCTAGATGGCCACATAAACTCAGAATGAAAAGCATCCAATTGAGCAGATGTCATCCTCTTCTCCATAGTCAAACGAAGGAGTTCTGTTACGAGAGGAAGGTAGCAAGGAGGCTTGGCAATCAAGGAAGAGGAGATAAATAACAGTATGTGACAATTAAGAAGAAAATATGCAGAATTAGCTAAAGATGAAGTATTCGTTAGTAGCTGTTATAACTGTGAATGTGATGAAAGTTAGCTGGTAAGAGTTGTTAATTGTTAGTTAGATAGTCAGTTGAGATAGCCAGGAGGCTAGAGTTCATTGTATATAAATCATGGTATCAAGAATTTGTGAGGAGACAAATAAGAAATAACAGATTGCAGAAGCAATTCATTCATCTCTCTTTTCTACTTCTCTAATTCTCTCTAATTCTTCCTATTCTCTTGAGTTAGCCAGCTTGTTAAGTCAAGTGCATAACAAGTTCATGAGGCACTGCCACCACACGCTTTGACGCTTTTGGATCAGCAACTTCAAATCTCCTAGCATTCAAATATGGAGAAGGGAATTCCATTCTTTGCCACCTCTCAAAGTTCCTCAATATAAACCATGTTTGGCCTAAAACCAGCAGCAAAACCCATGTCAAAAGCAAACGGACCAAGAAAGTTACCATCTTTCGATATTCTAGCCTTCTTTTTCGTTGGATTGATAGCAGGAACACCTTCAAGCCTCAGTCTTTCCTCACGAGAAGCAACTGCTAATGAAGAATCCCATTGAAATCTTTCACTGAGAAACATCTGGGTACTTTGGAATCAATGAGTTTTTGAAATCTTGAGGCAAACCCAATTCATTTTCAATGGATTCAATCTTTTCTAAGGGCACCCTACAATCAACTGACAACATCAACATCTTCCTCAAGTTCTTAACCAAAATGGGCTCCATTAACTCTTTTGCTTCAGCCTCTTCTCTTGCAATCTTTTCAGCTTTCTCAGTGAAAGTAACAAAAGGAGGTGTCCTGCTATTACCACCACCAACACGAAAAATTGAAGGGTACTTTTCAATGACAGACATAAAGTTCCATTTTTGAAGAAACCCAACTTCCTTTTCAAGGTCTCTTAGAAAGACAGACTGATGTTTTTGTGATTGCATGATGGACTTGAGCTTTAGTATTAAAAATGGCTTCTTTTGTAAGTCCATTGCTGTGTCAAGGTTTTGCACTTTGATATATTTTCTTCTTGGGTCTTCTTCCTCCACTTGATTTTTGCCTCAATGGAATCCATATTGATCCTGGTTTTCGAAATACGGCAGGAGGTGATCGTGTATAGGAGTCCGTTTTGTGACAGACAGGATTTTGAGTATTTGTGTAGCCATAAAAAAATGGATCTTCTATGCATTTTGGAGTTCTTTGGAGAAACAAAATCAACCAGTTGGAATGCAGAATGTGGTTTAATGCTGCTATGTTGCGCAGGGAGAAAGGTCCTCATATGGGCTTGGATCATTTGGTTATTGTGGACTTTCTTTGTCTCAGGAGTTGGCCCTTGTAAAATTAGTGAACTCTTGATGAGGCTTGTGGCTATATGGTGCTCAAGAAAGAAACGTGCACAGAGGGAAGACTTTGGATTTGCCCATCAAGTGCTTACAAACACTAATTCCTACCTGGGCTACCCTGTGCTCCATGCTTTTTGGAGCTGTCTTGCAAAATGCAGTAAAGAAAATAAGTGAATAACAAAAGCATCACGAATTGCATTAACTTATAAAACTACCTGCATTTTCAAACAAAAATAAATTGCTCATATTGCTCAAGCTGTAACACTGTTGTGTGCCTGGTATACCGTCTCGAATGAAGTATACGGTTCTATGGAACCATGGCTAGACCTCATATTACTAAAACTCTAAAACTGTTGTGTGCCTGTGTGAGAAAAACCGAAAGGGGTGAAACAGTTCTTAGTGATAATGTTGCCATAAGGTTTTATCTAAACAAGAAACAGAATTCAAGAGGATGTGTAAAACAAGTTGAGAGTAAATTTGTAGATGTGAACCGGCTGTCTATGAATTCTTCCCCTCTTCAGGTTTTGGTACAGATAAACCCGGATGTTCCAAATATAACTGCACGGACAGAGGTTCTCTACTCATGGATTTTATTGGGGTTATTAATGGAGGTTGCTGCCACTGCTTTGTGTCTCTCGGGAATCTCGGGATCCATAACTCTGCATCCTTGCTTGCGCTATCATAAGCAGTTATCTCCCACCTGCAATCTGGTAAAAGAGAAGTTCAATCCTCACCTCTAAAAGTGCCTTAAGAGTTCAAAAAGCTAAATCATACAGCAAACAGCGAGAGCGTTTGCTTGGATTTTGTGGATCAAGCAACTTTGACCAACCAAGAGCAGACAATGCATACCAAATTGCTGCCAAATTAACCAAGTACCTCGTGGAAGAACTTCGGTAAGACCTTCCGAGACAGACAGTTTAACTAAGAATTGATGCACGCGAAGCTAAAGACAGCAACAAACAAATAAAAAATATACAAATTTTAAACAGCAAAAGGAGATTTATTTTCACTAAAATAACAGTCATCAAGTTCCTTTTTTTTTTTTTTTTAAGGTATACAAAGCTTTAAATAAATTAAAAACTTTACCTTAATAAAAAATAAAATAAAAATCCGAAATTATATATAAAAAAAACATGAAATTAAAAAATAACAAGAAAAATCATAAAAATTACTAAAATCAGGCCCTAAGATGAAATTTTAAAATATACAAATCTGACATTCGGAATAACAAGCATAATGACTCTAAGAAAAACAGTCTCCGGAAACTCTTGTAAACATTTGAGGGCGATCCAATAATCAGATCAAAAATTTTGAGCTGTTATTTTAGTCTAATGCAACCACATCTCCTTTTGAATCTAGACTTGTCCCACTGGTTTATAAATGTATTTGCTAAGTCATTAACATAATTTATTTGGAGAAAATTCTTATCTAGTTGTAAAAAATCCACATCTAACTGCTTAGAACCACCTGTTATAGCAAGTCCAACTACATCAAGAATGATCTTAGAGAAAACTCTCGTTCCACTTTTGAGCCCGAAGACTGGTTCACTGTGAGCTTGAAAATGAACCTCTCTGGCGGGATTTTATAAAGAAAATTGCAGCTACTCTCTACACCAGTCCCTATTTTGAAGCATAGAATAGATAGTTACACATACATAAAGTTCTCTCGATGGTAATAAAAAACCAGGGTAAACTCAGCTGAAAAGGGTATCTATTCACCATTGTAAATGGACCAGCTGTTAGGGCTGTACATCAAAATAAACACTCCAATTCGGCCTATCTTATAGAGGATAGAATCCACAACACAACGTGTAAAACTTAGCAACAGAGCAAGGAAAGCAGTCAACAGATCAGAAAGAATTCATCAAGAAAACATTTGAAAAAGTTCACCCAGTAAATATGAACATTTTAAATTCTATTTTTGCCAAAGAATTTGAGGAAAGAAAACCAAAAGTTACTGTAGAGCAGGAACATTGCAAACCAACTTGGTGGCACACACACACGACGGAGACAGGAATGACCAAGTTCAATCAAGTATCAACAAAACCAAGATTTCTACTAGCATTTCAAACTATGTATTAAGAATCAATCAGCAAAAAATTTTTCGTTAATTCTATACCTATAAGCACATTGACATACCAGATCTCTACAAAGTATTAGAAAGGAGTTTTTCTAACAGTATCAACACTACTGCATTAAAAAACAACCAACAAAAAGTTCTCTTTTCCAGTCATTCAAGTACAGTAAGCTAAGGAGAGGAATATCAAGAACCAACCTTTTGGATAAAAGGAAGAAGCCCAGAAACAGAAGAGTGAATGTAATCTCTAAGCTGGGGATGCCTAGCTCTTTGCACTACCACATTCATATACCTCCTCCTCTCAAATGCATCTTCACCAATCAAAACCAAAACTCAATAAATGAACATGCTAATCATTATAAAGGACAAAACTTTACATTAAAAAGTGTGACTTTTAGTTTTAGTACCTGAAGGATAAACTCCTTCGAGAAAAACAACTGAAGCCTCCAAGAACTCAACAAGAATTCTAGCTATTTCAGCTGAAATTGTTTTAATTATAAATATGATAGAGAGAGTGAATCCAAGAATCTATGACCCAAATGAAGACAAAGAATTACATTGAAGAGGACTAACCCGAAGAAGATTGTTTTTTACTGTCCATTTATATGCAGAAAAGAGAATGCCCAAAACTGATGGTTAAGAAACAATCAAAATTCAGTGAGACCATATATCTGCCTCAACAATCTAAAAAGAAAAGACCCCAGAAAGATAGAATTCTGAAGAAAACAGAAATTTGCAAGATAACACCAATTTAATCAAAAATTTATGTGTTTATGGCCTTACTGACAGTTTTAAACCAGGACAAGATGACAGGTGAAATGAAAATGACATGAGAGCTACTGGGTTGATCAGAGGAGAGGCTTAAGCTCAATTGCTGGTAGATATGGCTCCCTGCAGTTAGTAGCTACTAAGCTTTCTCATGCATCCCAAGAATTGCCGCCTGCCAAGAATTAAAATTAAATTTTTAAAGAAAAAAAAAAAACTGAAAGGAACGGTAAAAACATTGATCCCCACCGTGGATGCTTTTACTTCCTTGCCGTTGAAAAAAACCTGATAGGATAATCATTGAGAGTAAAATAGTAAAATGATAAAATAGATATTTTTTGTTTTTATTTGCATAGTAAAATAATTTTAATACTCTTAGAAATAAAAAAATAATTAAAAGGCTTCCATTAAGGTTTCTTTACATGTAATTTCATATAGAGATGAATAGTAAAATAAACTATTTATCCATATCATAAAAAGGTATTTAATTAACCCATAATTAATAAGAGGGAGTTTACATCCTTTTGTTTTCAAAGCACATTTAAAAGATCTAATTACATTTAAAGCTCAAATTCAATACCTTGAGCCGGAGGTTATTTTTAACATTGCACTATTGATTTTTTTTTGTTATTACTGAGTTTGGTTAGGAACAATTTAATATATAAATGAAAATATTTTTTTAAAAAATAATAGATGATGTATAATGCATTCATTACACTCGTCAACACGTTAGCTGTCTTCAGATGGTGCGTGAGACTGATTCAGTGGCTAAAATCTGGTTCCAGGGCGGCGTCTGATTAATGTAGGTGTTCCCTTTCTTTCCCATTCATCAACATTCTGCGGTGGCGATGCTTCGACAACAAAGTGCAGGAAAATGCCGTTTCAGTTTCCACGAGACAGCGATACAGATTTAACCCTTGAACTGAATGGACCAATAGACGTGGATGCACCACTCTGCCTAGGCTGGGCTTGACAAGAAGGAATATATCGTCTGTTGTTTCATTAGCCTCCAGCCTCGGTAATGAAACGGACAAAATTTTATTACTAATCAAGAGTTTCAGTTACATCTCCCGTCAAGTCTCCTCGTACATGTTTTCATCTTGCAGAGGCAATGACAAGTCCTACTGCTGCATTTAAATGCGTCTTACAGTGTAAGAGTGTAATTATAATTATTTTTAAAAATATTTTTTATTCTGAAATATATTAAAATTATATATATATTTTTATTTTTTAAAAATTATTTTTGACATCAATTATGAAAGCAGTTTTGTTGATGATTTCTGAGCCGACAGTGATTCAGTTTTCATTGATGATTTCTAAGTCCACAGGGGCTGTGAGCCCAGATGAATTCATGCGTCACCTGTGAAAATAGTTTTGTTGATGATTTCTGAGACGCCAGTGACTCAATTTTTGTTGATGATTTCTGAGTCCAGAGGAGCTGTTTGCGTTGTCGAATTCATGCGTCACTTGTACAAGCAGTTTTGTTGATGATTTCTGAGACGCTAGCGACTCAGTTTTCATTGATGATTTTTGAGTCCAGAGAGCTGTTTGCGCTGTTGAATTTATGCGTCACCCGTGAAAGCAGTTTCGTTGATGATTTTTGAGTCAATAAGGGTTATGTGCCCTGACGAATTCATAGGTCACCCGTGTAAGCAATTTCGTTGATGATTTCTAAGTCGTCAGCGACACAGTTTTTGTTGATGATTTCTGAGTCCACATGAGTTGTTTGTGCAGTCACATCCACGTGTCAACCGTGAAAGTATTTTCAAAAACACTTTTAAAAGTGTAAAAACAAAGGAATTAATTAGCAGCAAAGGTCAAATGGTAACAGCAGTAACTCACAACAGGTGTTTGCCAGATTGATCTTTGTACTCGCAGCCCGTTATGGCAGATGGAAATTAGAGGGGAATACATTATAGCCATGTTTTTGAATCAGAAGAAATCACGTAAACCATTCATTCAAGCAAAGAACTAGGGCTGGATCAGTTCGTCACCAGGGTTTTGCAATGAAGTCTTACAGCTCCACTAGATGGGCCGTTGAACGTGCTGTATCATCTCAATGAAAACATCTCTTAAGAATTCATAAGATTCCTCTTTCAGGTAACGAGGTTTAGTTGAAGAGCAACAAGTAGATCTTACACTAATTATTATTACTCCACGGAAATTGTTACAAGGTACAGGCGAATTCATCAAAAGGGAAAGTAATACACAGAGATTAGGATAGGATATGATGACAGAACTCTACTGTACTAAGGCACTTGTATTGTAAACCAGAAGTGCTCCCCCTGCAAGAAGGCCAGCTAGGGTAACAGCCCAGATCAACAAACCGGTAGTGCCTGCAAGGATTACATTGTTCATGTTGTAAATCAAATAAACTGAGCTCTTAAACTGGGAATTACATGAGATATTTATCTTTGAAAGAAATATTCTCTGGCATCATGAAATCAATTGTCAAAATGCAGCATTGCTTACCTCCAACATAAACTTCACCACTTGGAGACCAATCCTTGGGGTCGTAGATAGGACTGTGTATTAAACACCACCAAATAACAATCTCTGGTCATATACTTGCCTCCATTTATCAGAAAAATATTCAGAAATATACAGTAGATAGCTCACCTGTATCCATCAACATTAGCACCATATTTATCAACAAATTGGTACACTCCCTTTCCCTGCATCAAGCCCAGAAATTGGATTACTAATCACCGACTCTCTGTTAGTACAAAATAATTCATTAAAAAGAGTAATTTAATGCCCATTTACATGTTCCAATCATGTTTTTAAAAATTTTGAATTTTTTTAGTTTTAAATTAATTTTTTTATATATAGTTTTAGATAATTTTTATGTGTTGATATCAAAAATAAATTTAAAAAAATAAAAAAATATATTTTCCAAGCAAAAAACACTTTAAATAACAAACTCAAAGAATATATATATATATATATATATATATATATATATAATTTAGTTATTTTAACTTGAAGGAAAAAGGCAATGGATATAGAAATATTACCTTGCCCTTTCTCCCTGAAGCATCATACCCACCCCTTAAATCCATGCCGCCATTGATTCCTGTAAAACAATCCATGTTTTTTCTTCAACAAATATTCAAGTATATAAAGGGAACAA
>Ga0325414_1006272_pt1 | contig 12594 bp, 7 predicted proteins | sample PopdelMetagenome_8_FD_206183 | JGI IMG/M metagenome (GOLD analysis project Ga0325414, IMG submission 206183) | Populus deltoides microbial communities from Bellville, Georgia, United States - Leaf-PdKOR-R3 | ecosystem: Host-associated > Plants > Phyllosphere > Phylloplane/Leaf | place: USA... | reverse complement strand
AATCCATAATAATCTTTGTTTTAGCGAACAGTAAAAGGGTAAACAGTAAAAACTCCACACCATTTAACTTTTGTTATAATGATATAAAATATAAATATATTATTTTAATTTTTTTTATTAACTTACTTTAACAATCATAAAATATTTTTATTTTCAAATAAAAATAATAATTTTAATTAAAAATATTACTATGGTATTAAAATAAATAAAAGATATATTTATAAAAAAATTTATCTCAATAATTTTTTTTCAAATTGACTGCATTTTCATATTTAATAATAATATTAAGAAGTTTGTTTACACCTATTAATTTTTTTATATTTTATAAAAAATAGAACTTACATTCAAACTAAGAAAGACTAAATAAAAATAGCAAAAAAAAATAATTAATAGAGCATTAGACGTCAAAGGAACCTAAATGTTTTAAAAATAACATGATCAGAGAAGCACGCGTAATTACCGGGGGACATGTCTCGGTGAAATCCTAAGCGAAGCGGAAACGAAACGAAGCGGAAAATAGGTCAAAAAAGAAACAAGAGGGGGAGAGCCGGAGAGGGGTCCAAAAAGATCTTAAACGCCTCGTCAGTAAAACAATGCGAGGCGAGGCGTTTGCAGGCTGTTTGGAATACTGGGATTTGACATTTTCTTGCTTTTTATTTTTCGAAGATGGAATAAAGAGACCAGTTTAGAACTAAAATCTCTTGTACAAGACACCAACGTTTGTTTTTAAACCTTTTGTTTTAGACGACAACAATAAGGGTAATATTTAAAAAATTCAAAAGCTTATTTGTTTATTGTTTAATATCAAACAGAGTAAAAGGAAGATTTATTGAATTCAATTGCATTAATCTCATTCCAAACAGGGAACGTGAATTCCAAATCAATAGATTTCAGTTTTACTGTCAAAAATGATTTCAATTTCATCGTGAAATTGGTTCCAAACGTGGCGTTAGATTTTCCCTTTCTCTTTATACCTAGATAAATTAAATTGGTCTTTTGTACAGTAAAAACCATAGATTAGGCCACGAACAAGAACCGGGAAAAAGAAAAACAAGAAAATTATCGATCTGATTGTTGAGAAAATGGACGGGTTGATGAGCAAGCTAAGGAATTTTGATGCATATCCAAAAATCAACGAGGATTTCTACAGCCGTACACTTTCCGGTGGCGTCATCACCCTCGCTTCCTCTATTGTTATGTTTCTCCTCTTCTTCTCCGAGCTCCGTATGTTAACTACTTTGCTTTTGTTACGTTATGTTTCTCCTCTATTGTTATGTGTTCTCTCTATTGTTTGGTTTTGAATATAGTAAGTAGCTTTGTAATCATTTAGGCTTTTACAGGATTTGATTTTTTTTTTTTCCAATTCTGTAGTAGTAGTGTTTTTTGGGTGTCTGATTTTTGTTTTTTGTTCTTTTTTGGCAGGATTATATCTTCATGCGGTAACTGAAACGAAACTAGTAGTGGATACTTCAAGAGGAGAAACTCTACGTATCAATGTAATGTTCCTTTCAATGTTATGTTTTTCTTTCTCTGTATATCAGTGGGGTCTGTTTCGCTGGATGAATTGCTCAAGTGATTGAATTATGTGATTCTTGAAACTGCAGTTTGATGTCACTTTCCCTGCTCTTCCGTGTTCTATACTTAGCCTCGATGCAATGGATATTAGTGGAGAGCAACATCTTGATGTAGTATGTACCATAAGACTTCGCTTTTTTGTACTTGCATTCATGTGAATGACCTGGTGATTGGCAAGGTTTAAATTTTTGTTTTTGATGGTGGCCTATATGCCTTGCAGAAACATGATATAATCAAGAAAAGACTAGATTCTCACGGGAATGTAATAGAAGCACGGCAAGATGGAATCGGTGCCCCTAAGGTTGGTATATAGTTTTGCTTAAACTTTCTATGTTAGAAACGCCATTGTTTGTGATCTCTGAACTTTTTGCAACAAACTTTGAGGGTTTTTTGAGTGCTAAAAGTTGTGCAAATTCATTATGAGCCAGCAGTATTATGTCTACTCAGTTTCAGGGTTTCATTAATTTGTGCGATGATTGATATGAATTGAAGAAGATAATCCATCTCGATATTCTGAATTATGTGAGGAGTCATTAGAGGGAATGAAAATAATGATTATCAGAAAGAATCAAATCTGTCTGTTGAAAAGAAGTTTTGTTTCACACACAGAACAGCATGCTTAACAGGATGGAAGTTAAGACTTGGTATCATTCAAGGGAGCCTCTGTTTTGCAGACGGCTCACTGTAAGTTTGTCTGTCTGATATCGGTGTCTTTTGTCTGGAGATAAAGATATCTGTTTACAAGTAGCTTGTATTAGTCTCATGGCTGCATGGAGCTTTGTCAGATCTATTCATTCTATAAGCCAGAGGTAAAGAAATAGAAATGTCTGGACTGTGCTTTCTTTCAGAGGACCTTTTTTCTCTTTGATCTCAAGCAATGTTTATAATTCCCATTGTTCTCATAAGTGCAATTTGTCAGATATTCTTTTTTTACTCAGCTGTTGAGGCTATCATTTCTAGACTTGTAACAACCGATACCCCACTTGCCCTCCCCAATATCTGTCTGACTCCTTTTCCTGCCTGGCATAGATTGAAAAACCCTTGCAGAGGCATGGTGGCAGGCTTGAGCACAATGAGACATACTGTGGTTCGTGTTATGGTGCAGAAACAGTAAGTTTGTCTAGCACCAATGCTAAGAAATAGCAATCTCGTCTCATAGTTGTTACTGAACTGCATACATGTGAGACAACCCACTGAGCGATCTATAATGTTCTTGTTTGCCTGGATGCATGTTTGCCTTTTTAATGCTTTTCACAGTATTATATTGATAACCAAAAGTAATACTTTTAGCTTGAGTTTTTTCTTTATCATGTTTATTGGCTAAGTGCCCCTTACAGCTTCTAGTAATAATTATCGAGCTGCTTCTGATTTAATTGTGCAATTGGCAGACTCTCATCTCTCCATTATTTATCTACTGTGTTATTTCTTTGTTATGGCCTGTATTTTGTCTTTCTAGAGGCTTCTTTTTTTATCCAATCAGAATTTGTCTCCTTGCTACTAGGAACAATCACACGTCTATTCTATTATTTACCTTATCTGTGGTTTTACTCTCTATTATATCTCCTTTTATACTGCAGTCAGATGAAGATTGTTGTAATTCTTGTGAGGAAGTTCGCGAAGCATATCAAAAGAAAGGTTGGGCAGTGACAAATCCGGATTTAATGGACCAGGTAATATAGTGTCATTTAATTTGTTTTTTAGAATTCGAGATTCAATTTGCAAGAACAGACTGTATGAATGTGATTAAGACTCTCACATTATTGACTGTTCTGATTCTCTAAGATTGTATCTCAATTGGCATTTTGTTGGATCTTTAATGCTTCATTTTTTGCCATCCTTCATTTACTTTGGACCTGTTACGATGTTGAATTTGATGTTTGGTTTACCATATCCCTCTCTTTCTCCTCTTTTCTTCTGCCTATTGGGATAATGAATGTAGTCTTGTAGAACGATTAGAAGCTTGTTAAAGTGTGGCAATTCCTCCACAGCTATTACCTAGGACACATCTATCATGGTAGAAAATTTATCTCATTCCTCTGATATTATTCAATAATATTCAACCAGGAATTTTGATTACTGCTGGTATTGCTTGGGAATACATCCATACTTGGGCTACTGGCTACGTTTTTGCATTGCGTGGGTGCATAGCTAAATTTTGTCTTGTATTTGTCTGTCTTTTAAGATTCTGTGTTCCATATGTGCACTGTTGACGTGTGTAGGTTGAATTTCAAATTACAACATTCATGTTTTCATTTGTTTCAATCCTGGTTTCGTTCTCTACTTTACATATAACATTCAGTGCAAAAGAGAGGGATTTCTCCAAAGGATTAAAGATGAAGAAGGTGAGGGATGCAACATTTATGGGTTCTTGGAAGTTAATAAGGTGGCTGGAAATTTTCATTTTGCACCTGGGAAGAGTTTTCAGCAATCTGGTGTTCATGTACATGATCTGCTGGCATTTCAGAAGGATAGTTTTAATGTAAGCCATGATTTTACTTCTTGGCTTATCTCTACATATGGAATATCAATTTCTGATCTTGTGTTTGCCAAAGAAAATGAACTTATCAATTTCTTCTTAAATGCTCATCATGCTATGGTAAGCAAACCATCTGATAAATGCACACAATGTGGTACAGACAAGTCACAAAATTAATAGGCTGGCTTTTGGAGAATATTTTCCTGGTGTTGTTAATCCTCTTGATGGGTAATTTTCTCCTTGTATCCTGGTTTAATCTGCCAATTTGTTGGGCTTGAAGATTGACTTGTTTGCCTCTTTGGCCTTTGCTGTGTATTACATTGTGTATGCTGGAATATCAAACTCACTCGTTACATTCAGTGTGCAATGGACACAAGAAACACCAAGCGGGATGTACCAGTATTTCATCAAGGTTATTCTTCAGGACATCTGCCTCCGCTGTTGCTTTTTGTCACTTCTTCTTTCTAGGTGGTAATAATTTAGGAAGTTCAATAAGTTCTCAAGCGTTTTACCCAAACAGGCACTTTATTTTTCAGGTAGTACCTACTGTATACACAGATGTGAGTGGAGACACTATCCAGTCAAATCAGGTGTGATCATGCTCCAAAAAATTCACTTTTTATATTGTCTCTCTTCATCTGAATTTGATATAACATGGTAGAATTTTTTTTCAGTTTTCTGTAACTGAACATTTTAGGGGGGCAGACATAGGTCGCCTTCAGTCCCTTCAAGGAGTTTTCCTCTTTTATGACCTCTCTCCTATTAAGGCAGGTTTTTTATGCTTGTTATGCAAGGTCAAGAGTTAATGCATCAACAATGCTAAGTCACTGTGGAATTCTTTCCACTTCAGAGATTTTTTTTATCTAGCCTTTGCATCTGATTTGCATTTTACAGGTGACTTTCACAGAGGAACACGTTTCTTTCTTACACTTCCTCACAAATGTGTGCGCCATAGTTGGAGGTAATACTTTATCCCTTGCCAAAAATCCAAACTACAGTGATAATTGATTGATGCTCCCTTTTTCTTGTGTTGGTCTCTTTCGTAACTTGCAATATAGGATTGATAGAATCTAATGAAATGTATAGGAATGTAAAAAAAAGAAAAAATAATTTCCATTTGTGTTATGGAACGGATTCAGGAAACCATGATACAGAGTTCCCAAATCTCAACTTCTATGTTTTTTGTGCATTTATATTAATTTATTTGATGATTGGGTGTTAATAGTGGTTGATTATTTTTATAATCAGGTGTTTTCACTGTTTCTGGCATACTGGATTCATTTATATATCATGGTCAAAAGGCAATCAAGAAGAAGATGGAAATCGGTAAATTTAGTTGATGACATATTGACAGGCTTGGGTCGTTGCTGTATTGCCAGTAATTGGCTTCTCAAATGGAATTGGGTTTGGACGCCTATTTTGAACTGGCCAGTTTCTTAGAATCAAAACTAATGTTTGTGTCATAATTTATAATGTCTGTTAAGGAATTAGATTATTTCATAGTTCATTGGTACTCAAAATGGGTAATGTCTCTTTGCTTTTTTTTCACCCACTTGCCGAAGTGACGACACTGCTGATGTGAGAATTGCTGCTATTGCCATTTTGTGTATATGATGGCACGGCGCTTTCTCCTGGCCTGGAACTTACGGGAACCTCTGTGGGGATTAAGAAGGGTCAAGAACGTTTTGGGTTCAATTTCACCATATAATCTGGGGAATCTAGAGGTATGGCTATCGTGTTATGAGATGTCCAAATTATCTGTGATCTGCAACTATAATAAGAAGAGTTTAGAGAGGAAGAAGAGAATAAGAAAGAGAAAGACTGGATTGTTCTTCTTGTTTTTACTACTTGCCTTAATCTTAATCTAACCACCACTGCCCTATTCTCCTTTTTCATAAGCTTTCTATCCAAGATTGCAAAAGATAAACCTTCACCCTACCAAATTCACCCATCACTGATAATTCTGAAGAGATTAAAACACCCTCTCCCATTTTCTTCTAAGTAGAGAATCATGAAGCACTGGATGCATTGAGCTTTCTTTTGGCACTTACAACTTATAAGTCACTGCTCCCGCCTTTTGAATGATCTGATAGGGACCATAATATCTTGGATTAAGCTTGAAGTTCTTTCTTAGAGCCATGCTACTTTGTCTGTAAGGTTGTAATTTCAAAAACACTCAATCTCCTTATGTGAATCCCCTCTCTTTCCTGCTCTTGTCTTCCATTTGTTTCATTCTAGTTATGGATCCAAAACTGCCAGCTTCTTTTATCAGTTACTTCATTTTTATTCCTTCTAGAAAGTGCGTCTACAACCATATTTTCCTTTCCCTTTCTATATAAAATTTGTTTGGCATATTAAAATTATTTTACATGAGAGCCTCCTTATTATAGTGTTAATTTGATTCCATAACCATGATTATGATACACACACACGCATATATATATATATAGTGGATTTCCGTTATTGTTGACCTAAGCTCTCTTTGTGTTAAACCTGTCCGACTCCAGATTTTTCCTTGATATGGCGGCGCGTCTTTAATTGCTTGATTTTTCATCGAGAATATTTGAGCTTGATTTAAAGGTTTTGTTCTTGTTTCGGAAGGAGATCAGATTTTGATTGAAACTACCGCATGTTATGAAAAGTAAAGTAATAAGCACTGAACGAAATTCAAGATCAGTGTCAAGAGTCAAAGATCTCTTTAAAAAGGCATTTGACATGAATAAAAAGGGCATATTTTCTTGGTTATTGCAGGTTTTCCTCCTGTTTTTATTGATACATTTAGTATTTTTATATTATGCAGTGATAATCTTACTGATTTAAAAGACAGTATCTATTTTGTATTGAAGTATATGTGTCTTTATATGAGGATGGGTCACCCATCCCCATGGAATCAAGTAATACTTTGAAAAAAAACTGATTATAAGTAATGTGGGCAATCTAATAGTTTAAATTTAATACTCATAAAGTCTCGTGTAATTAAAAGTATTAGAGGATCGATCGCTAGACGCTACAAGACAAAACAATTTACTGAAGGCAGTAGAGTAACAATTTAGACCGAATTGTTACTTTCTACTGGGCCGAAGCAAACTTGAGAACTTAACCATGGTCAAGCATCGGAATTCTGTCCGGTAATGAGCTGAAGCATAGCCCAGATCATGGACGGAGCTCTGGGCTTATATGGAAGAAAAGCCTCTTGGACAAAGTGAGATTACATGGATTATGGGACACTCTCATTGGGTAATATGCCTTCACCCATTTGATTATACGCGACAGGCCTCTTACAACATTGAGATCTATCGTTGGCCCCTCCCCCACAACCAAAAAAGGAAAAGATTTAAAACTAGGATTTATTATTATTATTATTATTATTTGAGAAGCTGAAATTGGATTGTTACCTGAAGTGGCATGCTATTTTCAATTGCCGAGGATCTTAGCACCAAAGCTGAAAACTTGACAGTAGATCCCCACACCCCACTTTCTGCTGGGCCGAAATAAAGCTAAATCAAATCACGCTCAAATTTCTCCGTCTGCACTGCAATGGCTTCAGGATGTAACCCAAATATTTGGGCGTGCCTTCAGCGGTGTTCAATTGCAGCTCAGGGGATTAACTTAAAGTTGGGGTAACGGCGTATGGACGTGTGTGAAATCCAGCTCGAATTCTGCACTTTATAAAAATTTGTTCATGTCTGTGTTTTTTTGTTCATATACGCGTTTGTTGTTTGATGATCAAGGTATTATTAGGATAACATCCATGTAAAATAAATCTACTTCCCTAAATCATTCTACAGAGATCCGATTTATCATGTATTCTAGAACATGGGATGATGTTTTATTTTTCATCGGAAGTCATTGTTGATATGGTCGGACGACAACTGAGCATCTAAATCGGCAGGATGAATCCCAATTAATAGATTGCCTAGGCATCGCCGAATTTGGATTCTGGCAGCCCTTGGACTCTTAAAAGTTCCTTTCTGGTTTTCTTATGCTGTTCATGTGAAGTGTGAACTCGTCTTCTGCATCATGGAAACAAAGAATAAGAATAAAGAGAGATTGAAAGGTTGGATCTAAAATAAGAAATGGAAATTGAAGGCTGGTTGTCTGCCAACACCTTTAATCAGATGCTTCTTTATATGCTTGTATATAAAAGCGAGGAAAGAAATTCTAAGTTCACCATAACGTTAGTAATATTTCTTATTTATTTTCTAGTGGTAAAGGACAATGCCTTAAACTTCATCCGAGCGTCAAAGAATCTCCACGATGATCTTTAATTTCTCCATTTAACATTAATTTTCACATCTCTATATGCATTCCTTTAGCAAACATGTGAGTAATAACAGGTGTATTATTCCCTTTGCCAATGTGTGGTTGATATATCCTTCTTCAAACACAAACTCAACAGACCTTTGAAACTCTATGAGAAATGAGTGGGTGACAGTTTAAAGCAGACGGTGGTTAGAGTTGCTTGTTAGAAAAGGTTAGAAGAAAAGAAGACAAGTTCAATTTTGCAAGGGAACGATCCATGCCTTTTTGCTTTAAATCACGAGCATATCGTGCATATAATAATTTTTATCACATAAAGCTCGTCAAAGTGTGGCTGTAAATATCAGTGTCTCGATCAAGCGTGCTTGCGCCATAGTTTTTGTACTGTCATATCATCATGGATTGCAACGAAGAAAATGTTTCTCACTGTGCAACTTTTATCATCAAAGCCCCCAACTCCAAGGCAAAGTTTTGGAAGCTCGAGAGGATGGCAAAGACTAAGAGGTTTCTTCGAGATTTCACGGCACATAACTGATAACTTGGCAGTAGTTGCCGAAGTAAAGACTGACTTAGCAACGGGGGACTGAATGATGAAATACAAAGCGCCAGGGATAGCTGATCTCCAAATGTTCTCTGCAAATTGCAAATTAGACACGACCTCGTTCGTTCCCTTGGTAGAGGGGTGCAGCCCCACACATTTCATGCCTGATTAGTCGGGATTTAAATGATGTTTGAATGAATGGATATGATTTTTAAAGTATTTTTTATTTAAAAATATATTAAAATAATATTTTTTATTTTTATAAAATTATTTTTAACATTAATTATCTAAAACTACTAAAAATTATTGATTTAAAATAAATAAAAATAATTTTTAAAAACACCTTAGATAAAAAAAAAAAAAAACAAAACAAAAACAGTGCTTGACCACAAAACAAACGATTAGCGATGGCGGATGGCTATCGCAGTAATAATGGAGCGGAGACAAACAGGGAAACAGGGAAAAAGGGACGATCGCCAGCAAACCCGTGCTGCGAACAAACAGTATCAAAGAATATGCTCCACAGAAAGCAGAAAAATATCCACTTCACATGCCACGACAAGATTCTAGAACCACAAATCATTATCAACGGGAAATCAGAGCGTGTTTCAAGCGAAAACAATCTGTTAATCATCTTGTGGTCTTTACTCCCAACTGTGGTAACCCTTTAATTTCAATCTCTCATCAATTGAGCACAGATCTACCATTTTCGGACAAAAGCACCCCCAGTTTCTTTTGTTCATCACATGTAATTGGGGTTAGATCAACTAGCAAAGCCAAGGCAAAGACAACAAATTCTTATATAATGACCATGGCACACCAAACAAGAAAATACAAATGTCTCCATGGCTCAGCTGGAGATAAAAAGACCAGCTAACCATGGATGGAAATTTACATGATACAAACATTATTTACCTATCATTAATAACACCTAGTACAATCTAAATCTCCCAACTACAAACTTGATATAAATAATCTTGGCCCTTCTGCTGCAACTGCCAAAAACTTCATCGCAGCGACCAAATCCCTAAATCTAAAGGCAACTAAAAATAACAATAACAGGACGAGACAATAACAAAACGAATCTAAGATAAAATTGAAGCCCAATCAATCTCATAAGAGGGATACTTCTGCAACATAAAATTCCCCGATTCAAAATCCAACGGTGCTTCCTCAAAATCCGGAAACGTCAGATCCGACAAAGGCGAAGATCCACCTGACCCAGTACTCTCCGTCAATGCCGAGGACTCTGTCTCAGCCTTAACAACCACTTGCTCCTCCTCCTGGGTCACCACTGCCAAGTTGGCTTTCTTCTTCGTCGAGTTACTTTGCCTCTTTGCTTTCCCTCCTTGTTTCTGCTGCGAAGAGTTCTCCAAGCTTTTACAAATAGCTTGAAGTTTCGCATCCACTGAGGAATGGAGAGGCTTGTATTCGCCGATGTAGGACCCTTGGTGGAGTAAGTTTGGGAAGTTCAGTCTTGCAAAGTCGCCTCTTAGTTTATAAGCTGCTCTGTCATAAGCCAAAGCTGCCTCCTCTGCTGTGTCGAATGTGCCAAGCCAGAGTCGGGTTCGGTTCTTGGGCAAACGGATCTCAGCGACCCATTTGCCCCAGTGCCTTTGCCTTACTCCTCTATAAAGTTTTGTGGCTTTTGGTTGTGTACCGATTTGTTTCATGGGGATCGGCTTTGGGGATAAGAATTTGAGCGTTTGGGGTTGTTGGTAAGCTTGAAGATATGAGAGGTTATTCTGGTGCATCTGGGTTTGGATCTGGTGGATCTGGGTTGGTGTAAGGTGGTTAAGCCCAATTGAACTGGATGGTTGCTGGAGACCCATTGGGTCGTTGAACGACAACCCAGTTGAAAATGGATAGGTTGTCGACGTAGAGCAGCAACCATCTGGGTTGAAAAGGGACTGTTGATGTTGCTGTGGTGGTTGTGGGGAGAAAGAAAACCGACTAGATGACGTAGAGGGGGGAGAAGGAGAAGAAGGATAGTTAGAGGTTTGAGAAGGAGATGGGGTAGTTGAAGGGGAAGCACTTCTCATAAAAGGTTCAAGTGCTTCCATTAACTCACCACCCCCGAGGAGGTCTGATTGAAGCGGACTACTACTGTGGAAATCCATTGTAGAGCCTTCAAGAAAATAATCAAAATTTTTAGACAAGAAGCTAAATTTTATCACTTTAAGATAACGAACCTGGTTCTCGTTTAAAATCAAAGAACAGGTTCGGGTTTCAGGAAAAAAAATTCAAGAAAGATCAAAGAGGTTTTGGAAATAGACGACCCCTTTAGATTCAAAAACCTAAAAAACCAACCTTGTGGGACCAAAAAACAACCCTTCAAGCTGATTCGACTAAACAAAAGAAGAATAAAAAAGCTTAAAATCAACAGAAAATGAAAGATTAAAACTTTCTAGAGATTACAAAAACACAAAAAAAAAAAACTGGATCTCGATTCTGAAAACACCTGGCTTTAGATAAAATCTTTGTTAAGTTTGCTTTCTAAGCATTGCTTTCTTCCAAAAAAACAAACCCAAAAACCATAACTTGAAAGACAGATGATTAACAGAAAGGGATTCAGAGAAGCGGGGTGATACAGAGAGGGGGGATTGATTAAATTTTTAAAAACCAGCAACCAAAAAAAGCTCGCTTAACGCTCTTGCCTTTACTTTTCTCTCGCTGTCCTTTTGAGTGAACCACTCTTGTTCTTTCTTGATTTATCCCGCGAGCTCTCCTGCCCCTTAATATAGGACACCAAGAACTTAATTTTCCACAGTGATTTACATCGTTAATTTCAATTAGCCTCTCTCTTACCTCACTCCATCTTGCTTAATTAATAATTGCAGCGTTTTTAGGTCATTCTCCTGTCCAGCTAGCTTCCACTCGTGACGGCTAGACTTGTTCAATCAATCTCATGGAGCCATTCGATCAATGACACTTGTCTCTTGTCCTCTCCTCCACCGACACCTGTCCATCACTGACCTCAGGGATCAGTGGCATTTTGTAGTTTGCCCATTTGCTTACATTATCTCTAACCTTCTTGGCTTTGTATTATGCGTTCACGCGTGATTGTTTGTGTGTTAAAAAGAATATTTTTAAAGATTTTGAATTTTTTTAATATATTTTTGGGTTGTGTTGGTTTAAAAAATAAAAAATACATATTATTTTAATATATTTTTAAATAAAAAACATTTTAAAATACAATTATTATAAAAAATCCTAAACACTGCTGAAGCTACGCAAAACCCTACCATGTATTTTGACAATCGACGTATGTTGCTTTAATTTATGTTCTGACGCTGGAGAGATGATGGTGTTAATAAACAGCTATGATATTTACGGGGGTGTATAGGAGTATATTAGTTGTAGTGTTTTGAAATATGTTTTACTTAAAAAAATATTTTTAATTTTATAAAATTAAAAAAAAAAATTAATCCAATTTTTATTTGAAACTATAAAATATTTTGAGAGTGTGGTCATTGTTGTTTTTTAAAGTATTTTTTATTTGAAAATATATTAAAATAATATTTTTTATTTTTAAAAAATTATTTTTAATCTCAGATTTAAAAATATTAATTTAAAATAAAATAAATAAATAAAATTTATTTAAAAAAATACTTTTAAAATATAAAAACATAAAAATAAAACTTAATTCGGTGAGATAAAGGTTGTGCAAAGAGTGAGGGTCAGTTGATAAACAGTTGTGGTGCTTCATTGAATTGGTCGCCAACCTCCTCCGAATTCTTTA
>Ga0325414_1006269_pt1 | contig 12597 bp, 7 predicted proteins | sample PopdelMetagenome_8_FD_206183 | JGI IMG/M metagenome (GOLD analysis project Ga0325414, IMG submission 206183) | Populus deltoides microbial communities from Bellville, Georgia, United States - Leaf-PdKOR-R3 | ecosystem: Host-associated > Plants > Phyllosphere > Phylloplane/Leaf | place: USA... | reverse complement strand
ATATATATATATATAAGTATTAGTGTAGCATTTTTCTGGTACTATCGAGGAGAGAGAGCTTTGGCCTTAGAAACTCCTTAAAAGTATTAGTTACTAGATCAATAAGAAATGATTAATTGCTAGTGTGAGTCTTGATCTTTATTATTCTTTATATTATAACCCTTTTCATTCACTTCTTTATTAGATGATGCAATTTTTATTTCATATAGGATGAGTACATTGGTGCTTTAAGATTTTTAGTTTTCCTTTTTTATAGAAGTATCCATGTTGTCTAATACTACTCACGTTTCTCTAAAAAAGATTTTAAAGGTCTAGACATATCTTAAACTTAAAAAAAAATAATACTCTTGCACTATCATGACTTGACACAACATAAAAAATTAAAAAAAAATTACGATTTTCAATCCCCAAGAATCCAAACATATAAGGATGAAATCAGGGGAAAACATCAGTTAAAAGAAGTCTAAAAAAACAAAGCACTAGCAAATCCATGTAAGGTCACCAAAACTCGCGAGAAGGATCATCATGTAAACAGGATAAATCAATTAAAAAAAATAATGGGTTGACTCGTGACCCAAGGCTTAGGATGGGTCAGGTTTCAAAAGAAATTTGAGGGGAATTAACTTGTTGTGAAATTATCAAAAATACGAGTTGACCCGTGACCTGGTCTACTCGAGGCAAACCAAGTCAAGATTGAGTAAAAAATCATTGATTATTTTCCTTTATCTTTTTTCAAAATGATGTCATCCATACTTTTTCATAAAATAAAAATATTCATTTGAGTTGGGTTAACTCGAGTTAAGACTCAAAATTTAAAATCAAAACATTGAAGGTCTAACCTTAAATATAATAAAACTTTAAATTGAAGGGTAAAATTAAAAAGAAAAATAAAATTAAAAAAAGAATCCAAAACAAAAAATTAAAAACTAGAGAATGGGGATCAAGTTTGAAAAAGTAAAAAAACCAAGATTATATATTCAAGAATGAAATTGTAAAAAAAAAAATGATAAATGGGTTAAGAATCACAATTTGAAATCAAAACATTGAAAGCATAACTTTAAATATCATCAAAATCTTAATTGAATGGTAAAATTAAAAAGAAAAAATAAATTCACAAAAGAATTCAAATTAAAAATAAAAATCAAGAGAATAATGACCAAACTTGAAGAAATAAAAAAATCAAAATTATGGATCAAATGATGAAATTGAAAACAAATTAAGATTTGATAAAAGGGTTAAAAATCAAATTTAGAAATCAAAACATTGAGGGTCATATATGAAATGTCATAAAATAAAATAACGATAATGGCCAGCATGGAATTCAATGTGGAAGAGTGAGAGAAAAGAAAAGGAAAACAAAGGGGCGGTCGAAACTCAACCATCATAAAAACACCACATGCGCTGTCCTATGTGGAAGAGAGTGTGGCCTCAAACACCATGACAAAAACCGGTGTTCTTTCACTGAACAGCGGCTCACCCGCAGTTTAAAAAGTACAGAGCTGCCCCACACACCACGCACGCACTAGCAACTTGTTTATTTAAGATTTTTAAAAAATAAAAAAGTCCAAATCGATTCAAACCTAACTTAATAATAACATAAAAACCTATAGGAAATGACAAAAACATCCCTTAAGTAAATTTTAGAAATTTTGATTTTAGGGTTAATTTAGTAATTTCAGCATTTAAAAATATAAAAAACTGAGAATACCCTTAAAATAATTAAATGAAAAGAATTTTCAAAGATAATTAAATAATTTAACTATGTTGTTAAAATATGAGATTACTAAAATAGTAATTTTACTATGCAATATGCTGCACCGACCTCCTTAGTTTTATATATAAATATAATATATAATAGGTATCTTTCCTTAAAATATATGGCGTAAATTAATGGAATTCGTTTCCAAATGACAAGTACAGCAAATTAAACTAGTCTCATGGCTACGACTCTGCAAGACATCATGCTTCTGCAATGAGCTGGTCTGGGCTGTGCCTAATAATGTTGTGCCCGGCACAGAAGAGAGAGAGGGAAATAGTAAATGGAACAACTACCAGTCAAAGCTAAACATGTAGACTGTTTTGGAACAAACCTACCATTCTTGTTGTTGTATGTCTTAAAAGTTCATTGATAAATCAGACAGTTGTTGCTTCTTCTTTTTTTTCTTTTGGACTGCACATTACCATCTCTAGGCTAGCTAGAATTAGAAAGATAGAAGGTGAAATCTGGTCTTGGGTTTTAGAGATTGATCAAATTAAGCGTACGTATGTCCAATGGCAAGACCTGGCAACAAGATCATTCAAGCTAAGCTGGTCGGTATAACCTAAAAAATGTCTTATGACCCTTTTATCTTCTCAATTTGATAACCGATTCACTTCCTAATGATTCTCCTGATTGACCCTTTCTCTCTACTGATCTTGGTGATAGTACAATATTTACTAGCTTGATTTTTTTTTAGGTGCTTCTGGGGGATATGGGAACTGGGAAAACCAGTTTGGTATTAAGGTTTGTAAAGGGCCAGTTCTTCGATCACCAGGTAATTAATTCTTAAAACGTTCGTCTGATGTTTTCTTCAACATGATCTTTTTTCAGATTGCCAATTGATTTTGTGTTTGCTCGTAGTTGATGGGATATTGTGCCTCTCTATCTATGTTCAGGAACCAACAATAGGAGCGGCTTTTTTTACACAGATATTATCATTAACTGAAGCAACTGTGAAGTTTGATATTTGGGATACAGCAGGGCAAGAAAGGTACCACAGCTTGGCTCCTATGTACTATCGCGGTGCAGCAGCAGCTGTTATTGTGTATGATATTTCCAGCATGGTAAGCATCTCTTAAACTCTTGGGGTTTGTACTTGGTAATTTGCTTCTTGTAGTAATAATTATTGTCATTTTGCCTTGCTGAGGGTGGTGCTGTTGAGCCTCAATAGCTCTACTACCGCATTGAATTTGATAAAAAAAAAAATTGTTTTCTGATTAATGAAACTTTCATTAATCAAAATCATCTAAGCAGAATCTGCTACAAGTTTGTACAGTTTACATACAAAGAGTATTTGGGATTAAGAACTTGTTGCAGAAGCTTAGTCTTATAAAGTCTCAACTGGACTAATCTAAGAATATCATTCACAATAGCACAGGTCTCAGCTTCCTTCTCCCCCATGAACTCTTCTATTTCTCTCCTTCCAAACATAGTAAATGTTGGAGCACCAAAATATCTAGGCAAAACTAAAGTGACACATTTTTTTTCTGCAGAGAAGAGATAGCTCAAGCCAATTCTGTTTGCCAATCTCCCACTAGCTTTTGAACACCACTTTTCTGCAAAATACACTGCCAAGTTCCTTTTGTAATGCTGTAGGAGAAATAAGTGATTTCTTTCTACTGAAGCTTGCTTGTATAGAGTATACATGGCATCGTTGCTTCTTCCCCATTGTTCCTGCCTGACTTTTATTGATAGCCTGTTTAGAATAGAAAGTCAGGCAATAAAGCTGCATCTAGTAAGATGTACTTGTCCAAAAATGAGTTCATGCCAAGCAACAATGCTGCCCTTATTTCTTCCATGCACCTTTACATGAAATTACCCCATCAGAAGAGCCTTTCCAAGTAATACAGTCTTCAATGCCATGCCTCGAGGTAGATAGTTCCATAAATAGAACCTTGAAAACTAATCACAGCAGCATCTGACCTTAATGAGGCCAAATCCAACTATCATTTTGAATACGCCAGATACCTTGGCATTTGAAGGGAGACCAGTTCCATTTAAAATTTCATGTCCATATTCTTTAATTAAAGCTCCATGCGGGTGTTATATGTGCCACCACAAAAATATGAGCTTGCCTTTCCCAATTTTTAAATAGTACGTTCAACATAATCCCACGTCAACCCCAAGTTTTAACATCTTCCGCCAATTCTAAATACAATCACTAGGAATATTCAAACTCCATGGACTCCTGTTTTAATACTACTTTGATTTGTTTGATACTCACTTTCAGTAACACTCTTGATATGCGTTGATGTTTTGCTTCAGGATACATTTGTTAGGGCCAAAAGGTGGGTTCAAGAGCTGCAAAGACAAGGTAAGGCTATCAGTTTAAAGCCTTCAGCAAAGTATGTTTAAGTGCACACAGAAAACTATGTTTCTTCCCTTTCATTGGCTCATTGAGGCTCTGTATCAAATAAAACCTGAACCTCATTTTTGTTTCTGCTTGTATCCTGTACCGATACTTTGTGATCTCTATGCAGCATATCAAAGGTTCATAAGCACAGTTGCTTGTAGGGTGATCATTTTGCTATATTTTATCCATGATTTACAACTTTTTCCCGCATATTACTATTTCCAGGAAATCCTAAGATGGTTATGGCATTAGTAGCAAATAAATTGGATTTGGACTCGAAGAGAGAGGTGCAGAATGAGGTATCTGCAGAAAAAACTTCTGTTTACGGCATCACCTAAATAATAGTTACAGGTTTCATAGTATAGAACTCTATTTTATGTTGATACGATAAGGCATCAACATCCATTTCTGATCTAAAGACTTCAAGTTGATTTGTACATGAGAAAATTCATACATTCATCATTTCTTCTATTTTTCTTTCTCTATTATAATTACAGGACGGTGAGCAATTCTCTCAAGAGAATGGGATGTTCTTCATGGAAACATCTGCAAAAACTGCACAAAATATTAACGAGCTTTTCTATGAAATAGGTAATTATATTTGTTTATCGCAAGAGAGAGCTATGATCCCATTAAACTGGCAAAATGAAGGCAGTAAATTATCTTCATATCTGACATGACTTAGTTGATTTTCCTCCATCAATAATCACACCTCGGATACATATTCAACACATCCGGAATGTAAACTATTTATCACGGGACATCTGCATTTTGCATCTACCTTCCTTTGTGCTTGTTTTCAAAACGTTGATTTAAGATTCTCAGAAGGTTCATTCTATTTTCTACCATTTGCAGCTAAGAGATTGGCAAGAGCTTACCCTTCAAAGTCTACTGGGGTGAATCTGAATGATGAAACCGAAAGTAGGACAAGAAATCTATTCTGTTGCTCTGGTTAACATCCTTCATCAAAGAGTCCTACATAAGCAATTACTGCAAGCCCGGAAGGGATTTGAAAAAAATTCTTGATAGCTCACAACTTTGTGTTTCAGTATTTGTACATAAGCTCTTCAGGTTGTAAGGAAGGATATATTATTTGTTTATAAAATTCAACTTGAGCTGTTTCAAGGCATTATAGGTATGGAACTTCATCTTTCTAGTTTTGAAATGTGGGCAAGGAATGGCAGCAGAAAAGGGAAAACTCATAGATACCAAGACAGTTTGTACTTAAATGAACATTCCCAATCTAAGGAACAACTTGCATTATTCCATCAGATATAACTTTTGCAATAGCTAGTACACAGATAATCTGACTCTAGGTTACGATGTTTTGCTTACGAGTCAACTAGACTTCTTCCATTGTCATGCCATGCTGGCTAGCAGAATTTCTTGGGCCTACTGTAAGATAAATATTCAACATCATAAACGCATGCCATCCATGTTCGTAACAGTAAGGAACTATTAAGTAATAACAACTCAAGTTGAAACTCAACAAATTTATGAATGCATTCATGATTTTTGGGGCTTGTTCAACGCAAAATTCCAGTACAACTATTGATTATACAACAAATAATACAAGCAATATATAGATACTGTACTTTCTTTGGGTATTCATTTGCAAGGCATACAAGAAAGTGTACAAAAGCATTAAATCCTATATTATAAACACACTAGTTTGCATTACCGCGATGTGCCTGTGATATGGACCTCAAGTTCTTGTACATTTCTGAACATGCATGAGCAACCTCAGACATGGCCCTGAAGAGCTCAGGCAAGCGAGTTTTAAGGCTTGCCATAGATTTCTCCCTCACCTGAAGGCACTGCTTCTGATAGGCTTCTTCCTCCTCTTTCAAGCGGTTCTTCACTGCATACACAACAGACTGTCTCTCTGCAATAGCATCATTATGAGAATTGTCTTCTGTCCTTTCAGGATCCAATTCATCAGGTGTTCTCTGCTGCATATACTTACGCCACCAGTCTTCATATTTCCTCGTCTTCTGGGAAAGTTCTTTTCTTGTTTCCTCACATTTCTCTTTCAACTTCATCTCTTCTTCTTGATGCTGCAGGATTGTATGAATTACAGCAGCAAAATTATTTATAGCAGTTCTTGCAACCTCATCAGGAAGTTTGTCCAAAAAATCATGCCAAGCAATAAGAAGGGGCTGGATGGGAGGGTTCCGAACTCTTGGTGGAGAAGAAACTTTTTCCTTCAAGTTGCTCTCTATGGGAATGAGGTTCAGCTTTAGCCAACTGTTCAGGGCCTTTATGTACGCTTTCTGATTATCTATAAGTTTACAAAACTGTGACTGCCACTCTTGCACAACAACCAATAGCTGAAAGGTACGATCATGGTGGTGCTCACTAGTTTCCTTGGAGGATTGTGAAATGTCCAAAAATCTCAGGGCATTTACAATCTTAGACTGGTCCTCGTGGTGAACTAGCATGGTTTTCCACATTGTGGCCATCCTGAAACCCATACGAGAGTTAATTTGTGGTTCAACAAAGTACGGATTTAGCATGGAAATTGCAGAAAATATTATCCAGGATTCAAGCAAACTGCCTTTTTCTTTTTCTATAGTTTTTTTTTAAGAAAAAAAAGTTAAAGCATGCAACTCAATGTTTCATGCCTACAAACACTATTAAATGATGCAAACATGGAAACAAGGGAAACAGAAATCAGCAGATATGCAAAACTCAGTAGAAGTTAAACTAATGCCATTAATATCACAGAGAGCACCAAGAGAGAGGGGGGATCTCAGTTTGCTGTACAGTTGAATAGAATAATATGATAACCAAGCTAAAGTTCAGTGCATCAAATGTTCAAACATCAGGCACGCCTATCAAATTGAAGGAACAATTCTACAGCACAAATATTCCTTCATGGTTCTTAGAGCTTCAAGCAATGCATTTGACAAAGACAACAGCAGGCAAGCCTGGCACATGAGGTGACAACAGGAAGGATACGCAATCAAAGAAATGCAGGTTGTCGTACCATGCCAGGTAACCATCCAAAAGCATTTACAGGTGGAAGGGACAAAACACAATATGAGACATTCCAAACTTCAAGTAGTGAGTGAGTGTACCCAGAACAAGGAAGCATACATGGATTAGATAATGCCAACATAAAAATGACCAGAATGAGGAAAGAATGCACATATGAAATCAATTTCAATATGATAAATGAAGGTAAGTGAAGATCAACTTGAATTTCATTTTATAAAAGGCACAGCTCCAAAAAAGGGACAAGCTAACAAAAGAGAGCAGTGAGTTTGAGTTGACATGTTTAGCAACCTTTGTAATCTTGAACCATCTAAATCAATCACATCCATTCAGAGAACAACATGCAACGATTGTTGGGGGTGATCTAAGATGAAATACATTCTAGAGTTCACCCTTTCATCCAACCTTCAGCCTGTCACAATAGTTTCTTACCTCTTCCCTTTGCTATTTATTTTAGGGAAAATTACCCTGACATCCTATAGTTTAGTTGTTTTTACACTTACCCTCCATGTTTTCAACAATTACAGTTTACATCTTAAACTTTGCAGTACGTATAACAGTTTACATCCTAAGCCATCCTATAATTTAGTCTATTTTATACTCACCAAGGATGTAAACAGTAATTTGTGAAAACAAGGAGGGTTAAGTGTAAAAACGACTAAACTATAGGATAGTCAGGGTAAATTTCCCTTTATTTTAACAATCGCTACCCTTCCCTACAGTGCTGTCTACACTTTTTGTGTACCTTTTTTCATGACAAGTGCTAATTCATTTAACCAAGAACATTCATGAGGTAAAATATAGATATAAACTTATAATAATATAATTTTGTTAGAGAATGAAATAATAGAGGTTGTCGCTTCTTTTTTTGCAGTATTTTGACAATCTCTATATGATGGGGATTGAAGAAAAACTGCATTGAGAATTGGTATTTGATTATTTATGAGTTTATTTTATTAATATGAATTTTTTTGTATAATTATACTAGATTTTTTGAAATTTCTTAGGAATATTATCATTTTACTGTTTATAGGTAAAGCAGAATTTATAAAAAAAAAAAAAAAAAGAGTTAATTTCCTTCTTAGTAGGTTTTCCAAATTTGCCTGCCTATTCGTGTAAGGATTTGGTCTTATATCTATTAGCTTTTGATGCTTATGAATGGCCACATAGCTACACATCCAAGCTATGTTATGATTTGCTTTGACTATCGAATCAACTGATTTTCTAGTGAACTGATACACTTGGGTTTGTGTTATTTTTGTTTATCCCAGGTTCTGCATCACCACATTTCAAGTTTTTGCCAATCAACAACTTTCCATTAACATCTATGCTCTTGCCTAAAATTTTTGTGCAACTGTCCTACAACCTCCCTCCTCTCCTCTGAAACTTCTTTAAGAACTAAACTGCAATTTCCTACAGCAATTTAGGTGATTTCCAACATTCTGCAACCTTCACCCCATTTCTCTAAAAAGCCTTCAACAGCATTAGTGAGCCTAAAACCATCTAAACTAGCAAATTCACATGATGGAAAAGATATTGATTCACCTTTTGCGATTTTTGGTCAGACAGTATTTTAAAGGTACAGGTCATGCTACAATTTTGCCAAATACCCCCTCTTTCTGACTTCTCTTCTATCCTCTGAAATTGTAATTCAACTACTTTGCAACACTGGTCTTTTCTTTCACTTTTTTTTCAAAAATCACTTTCTTTCAATAATACCAGCATCTCTCTCAATAGGTTCTAATGGTGGATTGATCCAAAAGATATTAAAAGCAAGGACATTTATGTGAATGATAACATTTACTTATACTTGCAGCTCATACTTAGGTGGATAATGACATTTTAAATACTGTCTCTGTTATCTGCAAGACTGTTGCACCTAGTAATATCTCATACTCTTCTGTGGTATTTGACACAAACTTTTCTACAACCACTATTTGTAACTTCTTTCTATTAATAGTCACCCTTTGCTACAAAATTCTCCTCTTTTTCAAAATATGTTTTGATTGCAGGAAAAGCCATCCAAGCCACGCACATCTATGTTGACATAACATTTAGGAGATCATATTTATGGTCACCTGCTCTATCCATCCTATACTTTCCAGCAACTCTGTTACTAATTACAGCAATTCCCTACAACCTTCACGCTCATACTTGTAACTTAACTGCAACTTCACATCTTTTGTGCTCTTTTCTGCTACTTCTTTTGTTAACATTTGCACACCCTATAACCTTCACTGTATCTTACAGAGAGAGAGAGGAGAGGGAGAGTGCATAATATCTTTCCATCATGGTACACAAATCTAGTCTTAGCCCTTCCAAGCACAGTGGCAAAGATGTTGCTAAGCTCTATGATGGTAACAATCACCTAAAATTTTATAAGCGAGTTTTCAGCATACCTCATCCTTAGCCAACTTGGAAGTGTAAGAACCAAAACATTCTTAATCATACAATTCCATGGAACCCCTGACATTTTGATTTGCCTTGTAACATTATTCATAAGGTTTAAATTATTATCATTCGTATGTCTTTAATTAGCACTGATTATTCAAAGAGCAATTAGAACAATAATTGAGGACATAAAATCCGAAGTATGCATCAGAATACAGTCTCATAAGAATTTCTACTTCAACAAATAAGATACTGTGGAGCTTTAACCATATAGATTCATTTTTCTTTTTCCATAAAGCAACTTACCCATCAACAAGCTGAACAAGTTTTGGATATAATTGTTCATCACGTAAACGGTTTATCTCTGAAACTGTCGAATCCATTGATTGCATGTCTACAATGTATCTTGTATGCAGATGGCTTACAGCTGCTTTTAATTTCTCTATTGATTCAGTGTTCGTACCTCTTTTCTTCTGCTTATTCAATGAATTAACCTTCCTTTGATACTCGTACTTCATCAATTCACCTGCCTATCCAGCAGCAACCAAACTTCATGTCAGATTCATCTCATAAACCATGAAAGAATCAACAAAAAAAATAAAAACAATGGAAACCAACAAGCTTAGTCAAAGCCCACAGGGAAAATCTTATCTCTAGCAAACTAATGCATTTAAGTTTTAATTAATGCTGACAACAAGTTTTCAACTCACAGCAAGTAAATGCGGTTTCATGTGGAGATAAAATTTAACCCACCAGCACACTTATTCCAGTTGGCATGAATGGGGTCAAAACAAGTACGCAGATTAAAATGCCAAACATACGATATAGGAAAATGACGATATCACTAATTAATTGTTGTTGTTCACAAATAACTTTGTTGGGCCCCTAGATCTACAACATAGTATGAAGTAGCTGCAGATTGGTACTCTACAAAAGGAAGAGAAAAAACAAAATCAGCTGTAGATCAACGAATAGTTTCAAGTCTCAAGAGAAGCAGAACATGAACTATCATTCTGCAGTCTTCCACCACAAAACCAGAAAAATAACCAACTCCTTATAGTTTTAGAACTAAAGCAAAAACTGCTTGTTGATAGAAATTCTGAGAAATTGTAGATAGCAAATCATTTAATTTTATGGATAAGGTAAAAAAAACCCTGCGCTACCATCAACTTCATCATTGATGACAATTAAAAGTGCTGCATATTGTAAAGCAGAAGCTTTATGATTTAACTCAGCAAAAATAACATAGTCAACCAAACAACCAACAATTTCACTGTTTTATTGAGATTAGCTAAGCTCCATATGAGGGTAAGTTCTGCTTCAATAAGGTTATGCATGCACAATAACAAGTCATTTTAATATTTTTTTTATGGGCTAAACATTACACTATAAACTAAAAGACATGGGGTTTTTACTGTTCAAAGTTATTGTTCATTCCACTATAACACCACTTAAAAAACACTTTGGGTTGCTATAGTGTTTTTGCCCAAAAAATTCAATTCGATCCTTGAAGTTTTCATTTTTCATAATTCAAGACTAAACTTCATTTTTCTGTCATTTTGAAATTAAAGCTGAGGGAGGAGAGAGAAAGTTGGTGGAAAAGGCAGAGGAGAGAGAAACGCTTGGGTCGGCCACATTCCGGCCACAAAAGGTTCAACCTTGGTACCAATGGGTGTGTCTTCAAGAGAGGGGTTCAATAGGGGTGGTTTGGCCCTCTAATCATGCCTGGAAAAGTATATCAGAACCCACAAAGTTTGTTTAGATTCAGTTTCATTTATACCATAAACGTATAAGCACAATAGGGCCAAACAAACCTTTAATCTCACCTCTAGAAAATTATGACATGAATGAAATACATATCCTTCTAACCCTTGATTTTGTATCTACCACCTAGATGTTTATATTCATCTTGTAAGCTACTAAAGACATATACCAGAAGGAAGTAGCAGATATCATTGGCCAATTCAATAGGTTAAACAAAAGATGGCAAGAACCTCTGCAAAAATCCAAAACACACAAAAAGCTGCTTCATGTAAAATGAAATGAATATAAACATTGCATCATACCTTCACTTCATCATAAAGCTTCTTTTCCCAAGCCAGCATTTTATCCAGCACGGTTGCATGAGTTTCATGCTCTTCTCTGTCGAAATCATCCTTCCCATCATCAAGATTAGGAACACCTTTAAATGAGCGATTCCATGTAATTACACGCATCACTCTTGCAGAGTGATCAATATGCCCTATAAGATACATAACATTATTCTTTAAAATATCATGACATAATGGAATCATCCCGTTGGTAAACAAACTATCCTACTACAAAAACATTTTTTGTAAAATCATCACTGCAGATGTTGTGATATGTAATTTCATCATAAAAAACAATTCAACAAATGAAAAACAATCAAAACTATGAAACAGTGAATGAACAGTAAAAGAAAAGAAAGAAACAGAGTCCAATATTACCTCTATTGTCAGCAAAATTAGAGTGATAATGCAATCGCGTTGCCTCCAACATCTTAGAAACCTCATGGGCACTCTCAGATGCCTTCAAAAAATGATCATCAAGATCCTCGAATATCTTCATCAAGTTCATCCCTTTCACACCCCTCCTCCCTCCTTCCACCTTCCTACCCGCCTTCTTCTCCGGAGCCGGAACCGGAACTTCCACCGCCTTCTCCACCTTCTCCTCCACCACCATCGGTGGTGGCTCCACCCTCTCCTGAAACACTTTCCTCTGCACTTGTTCCTTATTCACCCTCACATCTTCCTCCATTTCGGTTGGTTCCGCCAAACTCGGTCCCGGAATGCTATCCACGGAGGGGAAGAAATAATCCCAGGTGGCATCTTGGTGGTGGTGTTGCTGTTGATGGTGATTTTCTTGTACAGAAGTTGCTCTGTTACTACTACTAATACTTCTCTTTCTCACTAATCTCTCACTATCATGAACTTCAGATTCCGTCTCATCCTCTTCAGTTATGGGCTCCTCAAGCGGCTTCAGCTCCGGTTTCTGAATCTTCATCTCCGGCATGCTCACAGCTCGCTGCAAAGGCTGGAAGTCCACGTGGTCAGGGGGGGGAGGAGGGTGGACGTCG
>Ga0325414_1006268_pt1 | contig 12598 bp, 3 predicted proteins | sample PopdelMetagenome_8_FD_206183 | JGI IMG/M metagenome (GOLD analysis project Ga0325414, IMG submission 206183) | Populus deltoides microbial communities from Bellville, Georgia, United States - Leaf-PdKOR-R3 | ecosystem: Host-associated > Plants > Phyllosphere > Phylloplane/Leaf | place: USA... | reverse complement strand
GATTTGGTTTTGGTAATCCAAGCCTGTCTCCATGCCCCTAAGTTGATCAAACAAAAAACTAAATCGGATTTCGCTTTCCTTGTTTATTTATTCCTGACTCTTATCCATGACTAAAACACATTTACAGAGTACAACACTGCTTGCGCCTCCACTGGTTAACGATATCTACTTTCGCTTTGCAGGCTCCGGATGATTTAAAAAATATATATATTGTAATATATATATATTTATCACCGTGCTACAGTACCGCTATGGTAAAAAAGTTTAGGATTAAAAAATTTGTTTTTTTTTTGTTTTAGATTCGAGTCTTATAATTATTAATATAATGGTTACTAGAGACTTATATGATCGTTAACTTTAAGATCTGTAAGATTAAATGAGATAAAAAAAACTGTTTTCTAAGTACAGGTGTAAAATATTTTGTAACCAATATCCTAGACAGAGAGAAATCAAAGAAAAGGAAATAACATGGATTTTTAAAGTCAAAGGGGTAACGATAAACAGTTTTATTTCCATCAGTCTTATTTCCATCTCTTCAAAAGGTTTTCAGATAAAAAGACAAAGGGGTAACGATAAACAGATGTTCAAACTATGCAATTTCTCTTGAGTTTCGTGGCTGCTGTGTCACGGAAATTTTATTAAACAAAATTCTCGAGGCTAGAATAAGATTAGGCAATTATCCCACTCCTCTTGCTCGATGTACATTTATATTCAAAATAAAACAAGATGTCAGGACAGCTAATTGATCCCTTAGCCCAACCTGACCGCCAAGAAGTGATCAAATATATATATATATATATAGATGTGTGTTTTCAAAATTATGTGACAGTGAAAGACTACTTGTTCACATTTTTTTTCTTCTATTATATCACGGCTCAAATAATTTATTTAAATTGAGCAACTCTTGCAAGTTCAGATCAGATTTCCTTGAAGACCTGGGCTTCATACAATAATATACGCCTTTGACCTTTTCTTCCTATTTTAAATGACTGATATTATATAATCATTAAACAAAGAACACATAATAATTATTATATGGGCAAAAGAGGCTGTAAATATAAGCTCTAAATTGACAAGTTTTTTTTTTTCTGAAAATAACGATAGTTAAGTTTGCCTTTTGGAGATTTACAAAGCTTTAAAAATGACAGAAACACTATCTTAACCAAAAAAAATTCAAAACTATAAAAAAAAATCATAAATTCAAAAATAACATGAGATCTGAAAATAATAAGAAAAATCACAAAAAAATACCAAAATAAAACCCTGGGGCAAGATATCTAAAGATTCGATATCTTGTAAGAATTTGAGGGCAATCCAACGGTTAGATAAAAAAATATATAGTTTTTTTGACCTGTTATTTTGGTTTGGCGTTTTCAAATCTTCTTTTGAGCCTAAACCTATCCTACTAGTCTATAAATGCATCTGTTACACCATCTAGGTAATTCGTCTGAGGCAGACAAACACATGAGTGCTCAGAATCACCCGTTATTGCAGGTCTGACTATATTAGGTAACTTCACCCAAGCAAATTTCAACCTCACAATTTAATAGAAATCACATATTTTAATGATTTTTAGAATTGTTAATTTATAAATTGGTTGGTGATATGTGATGGGATAAACATACATAGTTGACCTATCAAATTATTAGAAAGTTGTATGATTAAGCGTAAAATAAAATATAGGCCACGAGAATTATAAACTCCCGGCTAAAAATAAAATAATAAATAATTTATTCCAGAAATAAAATGAGTTAACACTATCAGAAAATCGATAAATACAAACGGAAATATCGAGGGAATATTTCCGTCGGTATATACCGAGAGAATTACAGTGGGAAAAAAAATAAAACAAAGCAAAAAAAATGATGACGTGTCATTTTTACCAATAGAATAAATTCCTTCAGTAAAATCTGTCGGTAAATTCATTGGTAAACTGTAAATACTATTCATCATGTTAATTACAAAGGGAATCACCGATGAAATTTTTCGTCGGTATTTTCCAGAGAGCTCCAAAGCTATTCACTTTTCAATTGCATTGTTAATTGTTGTTCTTTACGGATAAAATCACCGACGGATTGAAAAGTCATCGGTGTTATTTGGCAGTTTTCTGAAAAAATTCAATTAATTTAAAATTTTCATTTAAATATTACAGACGGAATCACCGACAGATTGAAAAATCATTGGTAATTGTTGGCGATTTCTGAAAACTTTTTACGAAATTTAAAATTTAAATTAAATATTACCGATGGAATTACTGACGGAATAATTAAAAAATATTAATATTCAATTATCCGTCAGTAAATCCATCGCTAACGCGTCCCAATAAAAAGCCTGAATCTCCTTATTTCACAAGAGACAGACTCATTTCTTCTTCTTCTTCTTCACTATATGTAAAAAACATCAATATCTATTTCTTTCTCTTCTTTTCTCTCCTCATCTCTTTCTCTTTACCTCAATGCTCGGGTATGTCTTTTTCTTCTTTCTTCTTTTATCCTTTTAGTTTTTTTTAATTAATATGCTTTACAAAATTTTCTCTCTCTCCTTAGCTTCACTTGCAACTACATTAAGATAAAAAAAATTTTCTTCTTTTTTCATGATTTTTTCACTATATTTGTTTTTTATTTTATTTTTAATTGTTTTTCTTCTTAATAATTGTATCAATGTTGTTGTAAGAATTTTTTTTCATATGAGATCAATTTTTAGTTGATTTATTTATAGGATTTTTAAATTTTTAGCAATTGCAACTTCATTTTTTTCATATGAATTTTTTTAGTTGAATTTATTTTTTTGTTTTATTTATTTGTTGGAAACGGATTTACCGACGGACAAAAAATTACCGATGAAAGATTCACCGACGAAGCATTTTCGTTTGTGATTTCGTCGGTAAATTAATTACCGACAGAATATGTGTCTTACGCCGACAGAAAAATTATGTCGGTAAAACTGTTAAATCTTATAGTGTAAATTAAGATTTAGAAAAATTAAAAAAATGTTAAGAGTGAAAAATAAGGTGGTGAGATAATTGTCAAGAGAGAGGAGAGAATTAATTAGAAACCTTAGGGGAAAATAAAGATTTATGTAAAGAAAGGGTGAAAGTGTAAATAGAAACAATTTCACATATAAAAGCCATCTCCCCTTCTCCTCTTAAGGGCTGGCTATGCTGGAAATCAAAGAGAGGATGAAGATTTTGAATTTTTCTTCAAAATTCTCAGAGAAAAATATAGAGAAATCAAGGGATTTAGAGTGGGATTGAGAGAAACACTCATCACCACACACTTAAGCATCTAAACAAAAGAGAAAGTGAAGGAAACTAATGGGAAGAACCAATATTGTTCACAATAGCAAGGGTTTCTAAAGGAGGTTTCAAAAAATTTTATCCGGTTGGGATTCGAAGACTAGATTTACCTTCAATAAGGAGTTATAAACCTAATCTAGCAATTTCATACATAACGAATAACAATTAAGGTAGAAATCATGGAATTAATGTTAGGTTTTATGGTGGAATTTTGGGGAAAATGTAAATTGACTATAAATTGATCAAATTGGATTAGATTAGGTTGTGTAGAGTGTTCAATTAGGTAGAATGATGAAAAAAACCATGATGTCCTTGAGGGCCCAATGGTTGACCAATGATGGACTATATTGCATAAACTAGATTTATGTGTCATTAAGTGAAATTGTGGTGAAATAATGTATATTTATGTGAGGAAAGTGATTTTTTTAAAAACTTAAATTACAATATAAATTGTGATTGATTGAAAAACTATGATGTTAAGAATTTAGAATTTAGGTAGGATTGGTGTTTTGGAAGGAAATGGAAAGAATTGAGTAATGTGTAACCTTTCATGTAAGTGAGAATTAAAAATGCTAGGAATAGATTTTAGTAAAAGAAGCGGTGATAGTGTCGGCCGAAGAAAAAAATTGAAAGAGAGATATGATGATGATTTTGGTATATGAAACATAGTACAATTATAAATGTTGAAAATACATATATTTTTCATGAAGCAGTGCAAATATCTTAAATAAAACATAAACATGATTAATGGACTTTAAAAGGTTGAAATTAGAGATATTGCAACACATTTAAGAGAAAAATGCTTGTTCGAATAATGTGAAAGTGAATGGAACACTTAGTTGGTTGTTAAATTTATGGAGAAGTGAGACAGTTTTGTCACTTGACTTCCAGAGAAGTTTAGGGCATAAAAACAATGAAATTTGAATTTAGTTTCTTCATATAAGCTGTATTTAGAGATGTTAACTTTCTATTGAAACTGACCTTGTGTAAATTGAAGTTATAAAACTCTAGGTATGGATAAAAATATGAGAAATGATGGGCTAAGAACTGAGCTGGATAGTTTGGCTGAGTTGCGATATCGAGTAATCTAGATGCGTTAAAGGTTGAGTTAAGTCTCCTCTCCTTCAGTCTAAATATAGTTTGGATATCAAAGAAGAAAAGTTACAATTGAAACTATATTTTGTGATTATAATCATAATTTAAATGAGAAAACGTATTCTTGAATGAATAGGCTAAATTGACTGAAATTGACAAATATCTACCTTGTTTGAAAAGTTGTTTTCTTGTGAAACTTGATATGGTAGTGATTATAAGAAAGAAATTTGAATGTGCATATATGTGTGGGTGAGTTATAAAATTTGCTCTCGTTGAAAATGAAATGAGTAAAATGATAATTTAATTGAAAATAAAGGTTAAATTTATGAGAGTAAACTTAGAATAATATTATGTGGAATGAGCATGCAATGGAAGAATAATATAGTATACTTGTTGATACAAGAGAGGCCACAAGAGTTGTGCATCAGTAAAGAGGTACTACTCGAGCTCCGATAGCAGGTAGGTATCATGCACCTCATCATTTTCTTACTTAGTTTATTATAGTATCATATTGGAGATGTTATATTATAACGTATTTAAATTGTGGCTTATAACAAAAGAATTAGTTTCTTGATAATGAGATTAATGTCCGGTAAGGGGCAAAAAAATTAATTTCCTAGTAATGAGGCTAATGCATAATAAGAGTCGAATGAATTATTTTTTGGTGATGACACTAATGCCCAGTAATGGACATAATGGACACAGGGGGTTAGTTTTCCCGGTGTTAGGACTAATACGACTAAGCAATGGATCTAAATTCTTAGAAGTGAGAAGAATAATACCTAGTAATGGGGGGACAAATTTAGATTCTCAGAAGCTGGAATAACGCCTGAACATAGGCTAAGAAGGAAATTACCCAATGTTAGGTATTACTTGGTAATATTGAGTTTTTAGAGAATAAATGTCAGGAAATGAACGATTTATTAAACTAATGACAAATAAGAATTTTGTATGCGGTGAATGAATAATGTAAATTATTAGATGGATTATGATGATTAATAATTGAAGACTTATTTACAATGATGATTTATATTATAAATGCATTATTACATATTTGTTTAAGCTTTTACATGTTGTAGAATTAATAGTTATTTATAAAATTAATTACAGGTACCTCACAACCACGAACCAAATGATAGACATATAGGACAACTTTTGATAATTTTGATTAAGCTTGTATTAGATACCCATTTTGTACTATAATGGGTTATGTATTTAAATATTAATTGTCCTAAAGATTATGTTATATGAACTCAACTCAATTATGTAAACTTATGATGCCGTATTAGTTTTTTTTTTATTGTGTCTTAGATTATTAGTGTTTGATTATGCTTTTTATATTTTGAAGATTTGAATATTTTATATTGATAAGTATATGTAGTTAGTGAACTATAATGAAATGTGATGAATGTGATGTGATGAGTCTAGGATTATTGGACAGTGAATGAAATGTGAATTAGTTGAATATTGAAGTGTAATATGTTTTTAGTCGATAACTTGAAATCTTCTAGTATAGAGGAGATTCTGTTGAAATTTTAGTAGATTTCCAAATCTAAGATTTCATATATATATTCATGAGAAACTAAGTAATGATTGCATGTAATTATGAAGGATGTTATAAGAATGAACAAACAAACAAAAAACATTTCACTCTATTGCATCAAAACAAAAAAATAGAAAAAAATTCATGAAATTTCCTTAGTGCTTGAATAACAACATGTAGCAAGGTGTCAATTAATGACAATTAAAAATTTAATAATTACCAAAAATGATATCAAAGGTATCAAAAAATCATATAGATAATTTTTTTGTTTATTTTTTGTGTTCAGGGCTTGAAGAAGTGATGAGCATATGCAAAACAAGTTAGATTAAATAATAATAGACGACTTAGTGCAACATTTTGTTCACACAAAATAAGGAGTTTGTTACAAGTTAAAATTCTTAAAAACTAAGAACATTATAAATATTAAAAGACTCTTAAAATACTTAATTTATTTCTTCATGTCTTCACTTACAAAAAAAGGCTATTACAACCTTTTTTTTACAGAAAATAACTAGAAAACCCTAATAATATTGAATAAAAAAGCCCCCACTGATCCTTGTGCATTTAGTATTGAGTTCGAGTCAGGGCGCTTAATGGTGAATGTTTAGAAGACAGTGAAAAGACCAACAGTATACACCAAAGACCACTATAAATTTTGACAAACGTTTAGGACAGTGAAAAGTCACATCCAAGAGAGAAAAACTTATATTGTGGTCCAAGAAAATACTATCTTTAGGCTAATTTTAGTTGATAAATTAAATTACGTGGCCCAAGTGAGTTGTTGTCGAATCAGATCGGCAGTGACGGTCTGACGGACGCCGCGTCCAAATTACCCCTTCAGTCGACAGAAAGATCAAAGATGGGATGATCACCTGCACCTTTTAATTCTCTTTTAGTTAGTGCTAATCGGAAAAAAATTAACGCTTTCTTATTAAGAAATCTTGGTTAAATGTTTTCATGAGTAATTAGCAGCCATTTATTTACAGATTTGGCAAGCAATCTTTTTTCACCTCAGTTTTTTTTGCAGCACAACTTGTCGACAGTGCAAGAATGTTACAAACAGATGGGGTGTTCTTGGAAATTTCAGAATTTTGTCATGCTCACAGATCATCACACAGTAGGTTTTCTCCCTTCTGAATTTTCCCTCCTTGCAAACGACGAATCATACTATCTTAGGTATTGTGCATTTTAAACTATATATATATATATATATATAGACACACACACTCTAAAAATAATGTGTTTTTTTTTTTAAATCTCAATTTGAATCATAAAGCCAAACAAATTTAATTTTTCTAACTTGCGGAGTTGATTATTTTTTGTGGTAAATATCAATATACATGCATGATATATTATGTTACAGGGAATCCCATATTCTCTGAGGCATAACATAACATTCTTTTAAAATTAAGAAAACATATCATCAAAAAAAAGTTAAATTAAAACTTTTTATTTTTTTAAAAACTCCCCAGCTAATAGCTTTATTTCTAGCAATGACAATACAAATGTTTTAAAAAATTATAAACTTTTATATTAAAAAAAATTATGAATCACACACAGCATAGCGGAAAAAAATATTCTCCAAACTAGTACAATTAGACTAAATGCACAACCACTTATCATGAAAAACACATACCAAAGACGCTAATAATATTGAGTTCGAGTCAGGGCGTGCACCTCTTGTAAGAGCCTGGGACAGCCGGGGTTTTACTCCCTTACCTGGGCCCACAAAGTGCGCTTTCCGGTGAGGTGAGGTTTCCTCGAATTCAAAAAAAAAAAAAAAGCTATAAAAAAATATTATATTCAAATAGAAAAGAGAATTAGAAAAACATTATAATAAAGAATAGAAAAATAGAATAGGAAGAAATAAAATTAACTAAGGAAGATATCCATTTAAAAAAAAAAGACTTTTGCATTAGTTTTTCTGGGTTGGAAGGAACTCAAAATAATAGTTTGCATTAGGATAATAAAAACAAAATCTTCATATTAGAATTCTTCCTAGTAGATGAAATCCCCAAGCTCATTTGAGTGGTGTTATGGCTGAAACTTCTAGTGTAGAAATTCATATAAGAACCTTTGTTTTAATTGCCTTTTAGTTTTCTTGATGTGCTAGAAATATCTGCAAAATAAAAAAAGAAACCTAAGAGAGATATCCCCTTAGATGTCGCCACATCAAGTCCACGTGGGACTTGGGATCCTTGTAAAGTAAGGACTCTAATTCTTCAATGAATCTATGCCACATTAGGAACCCCTGTAGCCAAAGACCATGCATAATTAATCCATTATAGGTGTAATAGTCCTAATTATCAGTACAAACACAAAATCACATTTATTATGACACAAACTTTTTTATATATAATTTACTAGAATTTCAGCAGAGTCTCACCTATGTCGAGAGGTCCAAGTTATTGACTATGACCTATTACACTTTTATTCATGTTTTTCAATCCTAATCCAATCATCATGGATTTCAAACAACATCAATGGTGCTCATTTATTTCACCTATGTCCACATGAATAAGCTCATAAGTAGTTATGCATCCCAAGGAAAATAAAAATTAAAGCATATGCATAGAAAGTTATAAGAATATCATAGTAGTGGAACTCATTTGTATCTATGCATCAAAAGTAAAGATTTAATGTTTTTATTATGTAATTAAGTAAATTATAGTTGGTACTTGAAATCATACATATCATTCCTAATCTATAATAATATAATAAGGTAAGGACTACTCTTGATCACGTAACTGAGATGGCTCTGAAAAGTGTAAAAGAAACATTATAATAAATAAATCAACTATAAAAATAATTATTACATTGTAACAATATCAATCAAATAGTAAAAACAACATCGTCAATCATTAATGAGTAACATTTCCCTTCATCTCAAGAAGGATTTATCAAGGGTATGCTAATACTATATCATTAGTATCATTTGTTATCATTCCATGGACATCTAATCTAAATATTAACAATTTGTTGATATCAAGGTATCCTCTTGATATTATTATCTTTCTTTAATTACCATAAATAGTTAATCATATTCATTTTTATTCTCCCAATCCTTGGGGTTATGCCGATGCTAATAAACATACTAGCATCATTAGTCTCCATTAGTTAGGATCGACTAATCGCATTTTAAAAATAATATGGATATCAATATAACCTATTGATATCATTAGTTATCATAGTTTGGAATAACTAATCAAACCCTTATAAGTATCTCAATTCATCATTTGGAAATGTTGATGTCAAGAACCCCTTAATAACATCAGCCTCCATTCAAGAGCAGTTAATCAAGTTCCACGTGAATACTGACATTAATGTTATCCATTGATAACATTAGCTATGCAAACTTGGAATAGCTAATCAAATTCTTTTAGAAACTTTAATTTGTCATTTATTAATGCCGATGTCAAGAGTCTTTGTTAACAATACCAATCATTAGTCTTCATTTAGGAGTAGGTAATCAGGGTTTTTGTATATAATCTTTCTTTCCCTCCAATATATGTATATTCACTTATTTCACACAACAATACCAAAGATGAAGAAATAAATTCCAATAATGTTAACAATGCCCTAATTTAACAATTTTATAGGTGCCAGGCACCTACTTGCTTTATTTGAAGTCATTACTCTAGCTTGAGTGAGTGGTCTAGCGGTCAAAATATCCTCTATGAATCAATATACCCATTGATTAATATCATTATTTGTAAGTTTAAACATCACTTTTACGTTCCAATATAATAACTTTTCCTCCATAACATTCATTCTCAATGTTCCATTTCAATTTCCAAACACATCTTCGTACAAACATGTCATACACATAACACAATCAAATCTTATATTTCATCCAACAATTTTCTCCAATTGAATTAAAGAATTAAATTCTCAAGTCATTAAAAACTCATCACCATTATCTAAAAATAATATCAATCATCACAATCATTATTCACATCGTTAATAACACAATTTATAAGAGATATCATGGATACATCACTACCAAATCTCTCTATCAATGGTCGGCCACCTAAGGCTTCTCTAACCCACTAAAATTTCTTCATCATTCCTTCATAAACTCACTCATTCCTCAATTTACAATGATCCTAAGAGTTTAATTTCAAGGAAATTTAACTTTCCCCATATTTTACACTAGAACCCTAATCCAGTTTACTATTATTTTGATGGAAATCAAGTAATTCTTCCCTAATCAATTTTGATAGAAACCTTACCTGATTATAATTTTAATTTTGAATGCCAACCAGTTAAAATTTCCCTAAGTCTCCTCCTTCTTGTATTTTCTCTCTCTAAGAAAATATTCCTTCTCTTTGATCTTTTTTAATTTCTAATGTGAATGGGTTCTTCTCTCTCATAACACTCTCTTTTCACTCCTAAACATCATTATCCAGCTCTTCAAGATGTAAGGAAAGAAAAAGAAATTAAAATGCTTTTTTTTCTCCCTTGAATGTACACTAATAGTTTTAAGAGATGTAGTAGCCAAAACGGTCAAGCTATTTTGAGAAATGATCTGACCATTTTATTAAATTGGTCTAGCCATTTCTCAAAGTGGCTAGGCTATTTCTAGTCCTGGAACAATTTACATACTCGGCCATAAACTTTTCTTCTTTTCATCTATTGAACTCTTTTTTTTATTTATTATATTCATTTTATTATAACTTAATTTTTATTATATTATTTTTAATTTATCCTGGGGTTTACAACAGGTCTGGACTAATTGGGTAAAAAATAGCCCCAAAAAAACACTTTATTGATGAATTTATGAAAATAGTAACAGAAACTTTGATCAATTTAAATAATATATTCCTAAACTCTGGTTGACTTGAAATTTTATGAAAATATATTTTCATATGTCTAGTATCCTGTTGTAAAATGTTAGCTCATCTGATATGCCTGATCTCGCAAAACTAATAGACATTTTAAGGCAAAATTCGGACTTAACTAGGTTCATATCATCTTCTCCCTCTTCAAAAGGATTCTTTCTCGAATATATAACTTGAAGATCATCACATGAAGAAAAAAAATTAGTACCAAGCTGAAAAATAACATCATCATCAAAACCTGGAAAAAATTCATTAGCAAAGAAGGTCTCTCTGATATACAAGCTCTCATTTTTAATCATCTTTTCTGTCTTCAATTTTAGTTGCTCATCATATATTTGTTTAAGTTTTAAAGGTACTAGAGTTATACGCCTTCCAACTATCTCAAAGAAATATCTATTTTTCAACTCATCATGTATAACTTTCTTATTATACTATCTACCAAGCAACAAATAACTAGCTTACATTGGCACAATGCCATATAATATCTCATCACAATATTTACCAATAGAAAAAGCAACCAAAACCTGCTTATTCACCTTCACCTTCACCTCACAACTATCATTCAACAACTATAATTATAAGGTATGAGATATTTGGTAATGTGTAAGTTCAACTTTCCCACCAATTTAGTACTAGTTACATTAGTGCAACTACCACCATCTATAATTAAGCTACATATCTTATTTTAAACATTGCATCTCGTGTAGAATATGATCACCCTCTGATCTTCCAAATCATCTAACTTGACATATATATTCAATGCTCTCCTTACCACAAATATCTCTCCCTCACCTAGATACTCAACACAAAACATAATCAACATCCTTTAATGGTAGCATCTTCTTCCTTTTATCCTCCTTATCGGTCTCAACCTCATTATTAGCTTTTATAATCATGGCTCTTCTGTTTGGATACTGCGAAGCAACATGAATAAAACCTAAACAATGAAAGCATTTAATGTCATAATTATGAGAAGTAGAAGTATCATTATTACATTATTTATACCTTGGCTCAAATTTTGCAATATTTGATACAACTCTTTATAGTAGCGGCTAGGCACAAATCTCCTCCTTACAATGGATTTCATCTCATCCCAAGTGATTGGTACTTAAAAGTGTATTTTTATCAAGGTTTTATATCATCATTTTGCACTTAAAGTATCAATAACTCCTTAACTAAAGCATGTTTTATAATAACATATCTAATAATATAAGATACCTTTAATTTATAGTAAATGTTCATCTTAAATGCAGGCCTATCACATAAATAAAAGAATTAATTGATGAGTTGAAGTACTGAAATTGAAAGGACAAAGAGATGGCCAAACTTAGAAAAGAGATGTTGGTGTAGTCCAAACTGGAACATTGTTCGGTAATCGGGTCATATCTGGAGCTGTAGATCTTGGATTTAGTTCTACTTTATATGGATGGAAAGGTAAGACACATGCCTACAACTTTCATGAGGAGCCCAAGATTTAATGAGGAGCCCAAGATTTAACAAGGTTGTTTTCAAGTCCAAATTGTAGCAACAACGAAGAAGTCCGAATCTGTCCTACAGCCCAAACACTGTTCAGTGTTCAGCCCATATCTCGAGTTCTAGAAGTCCAAATGATCTCAAATTTTTACCCTAGAAAGATAAGACAATTTCCTAGAACTTTCATGATTGAAGTCTGTTCAAATTATGACGTTATCAATGATGTTGTTGGCAGACAAGAAGATAAGAATTGTCATCAAGTCAAGATGTGGCCACCCATTCATCAATTAGTCAACAAATCAATAGTTCTGAATTTTGGCCTATAAAAGGAGGCATTTTCCATGTATTTAG
>Ga0325414_1006266_pt1 | contig 12599 bp, 4 predicted proteins | sample PopdelMetagenome_8_FD_206183 | JGI IMG/M metagenome (GOLD analysis project Ga0325414, IMG submission 206183) | Populus deltoides microbial communities from Bellville, Georgia, United States - Leaf-PdKOR-R3 | ecosystem: Host-associated > Plants > Phyllosphere > Phylloplane/Leaf | place: USA... | reverse complement strand
TGTGTGTGTGTGTGTGTGTGTGTGTGAGAGTGTATAGTAGATAAACACTTGCAGAGCTTATGTGGTGCTCAGCACAGCCAGCCTACTCCTAATAGCTATAGCTTTGCTCAGACATTTCTCCACCCTTCATAAACGCGCGCGCGCGCGCGCACCCATTACTAACACCAATTCCTTCCTCACCTTTTTTTCACATCTCTCTCTCTCTCTCCACTCTGCTCCTCCTCCTCCCTGCTAGAGGTTGGACTGCCCATTCTCCTCCACGGCTCGCCCCATACTTGATGATATAAAGGTATGGTGGTCCGTGAGATTAAATATTTGAAGGGTAATTCATTTTTTGTACGGCGTGTGCTAATTGAGTGCATATACAGGGTTTCTGTTCACTATTTGTTTTGGGGAGGGGGGCTGCTACTCTTTTTTTCCTTTTCGTTTTGCCGTTGAAATGATTTAACTTAAAATTTCAACACATCTTGACAGGTAAAAATATAGAGAGAGCGGTACTGGATTTTTTTTCCTTCTTAATTTTCTCAACGACAACGTCTCAGCAAATTCAACAGTGACCATGAGGCTTTCTTTGACCGCCTACAAACAAGTACAGCCTCGTGAGAATTTCCAAGGGGGGCTAAACATGAAACCTTTCTTTCGTCGAAAAGATAAGGTTGTGTTCGTTGTTGGACCGACTGGCACAGGCAAATCAAGGCTGGCTATTGACCTGGCAACCCGTTTCCCAGCCGAGGTTGTCAATTGTGACAAAATGCAAGTTTATAAAGGCCTCGATATAGTTACAAACAAGGTCACTGAAGAGGAGTGTCGCGGTGTGCCTCATCATTTACTTGGTATAGCAGACCCTAATGCAAATTTCACTTCCGATGACTTCAGGCACCATGCATCACTTGTTGTCGAATCAATCGTGACACATGATCGGCTACCGATCATCGCCGGTGGATCAAATTCCTACATCGAGGCTTTAGCAAATGATGATCCTGAATTTCGATTAAGGTATGAATGTTGTTTTCTTTGGGTGGACGTGTCACTCCCAATACTTTATTCATTCGTATCAGAGCGGGTCGATCGAATGGTAGAAGCAGGCTTGATTGATGAGGTGAGAGATATTTTCGATCCTAATAAATTTGATGATTATTCACAAGGAATCAAACGGGCAATTGGGGTTCCTGAATTGGATCATTTTTTACGAAATGAGGCGATTGTGGATGCTAAAACTCGTAGAAAGCTTCTTGATGAGGCCATTGATAAAATTAAAGAAAATACTTGTATGCTAGCTTCTCGACAATTACAAAAAATCCATCGTCTTCATAGCATATGGAATTGGAACGTGCACCGAATCGATGCCACCCCAGTTTTCCTAACGGGTGGAAAGGAGGTTGACAATCTTTGGGACAAACTTGTGGCAGGACCAAGCACCATGATTGTGAACCAGTTTCTTTGTGACAAAAATTATGCATCTCCCATTATACCATCAGAATCAATCAAGATGGAGCCAATCTCTGTCCCGGCCATGGCTGTTGGCGCCACTCGATAGAGGCCTGTCAGGTCATCAAAATCACCATCAATCACACTAGTGCTATTATGCCAATTGGCGCTTTTGCCACGTGGCAGGGTGTGATTAATTGTCTTTTTACCGTTGAGAGAGACAATTTTGGTACTTAGGTAAAAGTTGTGTAAGAAAAGGAGAGAATAAGGAGAAAAAGAACAGGAGGTTTTTTTTTTTTTTTTTTTAAATTAGTTTGGGGCGGTTTGTCTGGTCGTTAAGGCGGGCCGTACATTTGAGGAAGCTTCGTACTAGTGTGTGCTTTACCTGCATCATTAATCATACGATACAGTAGGCTTTGGAGGGTGGATTGTGGGGGTCCAAGGTTGTGATTTGCATCTGTATTTCTTTTTCTCAGCACGATAGTTACATGGAATATATACAATGCTGATTGGAATTATCTAAAGGGGTGTTTTCTCTTCCTTGTTCGTTTGCATTTACATTCCAATGCATGACATGATTAATCACCATCTAAAGCGTAATCTGATTTGATTTGATGGTGGTATAACATGCTCTATGTGACTCTTGATGTGGGATCGATCAATGGTTGTGATTGAACATGTAATTACACTACTTTGCAATACAATATATATATATATATATATAAAGAAACAAATATCAACATGAGCTAAAATCTAAATGAGAAACCTTCATTATCTGTAATTCAACTAAAACAACTCTCAAGATTGAACCATTTTAATTATAACTAAAAGAATCTTGAAGGGAAAAAAAAAAGACAAAATTGAAAAAAACATGGAGTAAAGGTTCAACGCTATTGAGTCCTGCTGGAGACACAAAATCACCTTTTGGTAAATGATAATAGATTAACGTGTTGTGTGTCTATATATATATATATATATATATATATATATATATATATATATATATATATATACTAGCATATTGACCCGCACTCCACAACGGGTCAATAATATGTTTTTTAAATGTTAAAAAAACATGAAGTATAGAGAATATATTAAGTGTCATGGGTCTGACGACAACCCAATGCTATTAGGTTCTGCTGCCCAGCAGGGCCCAACTCTATTGGGTCCTGGTGGCAGCAGAACTTAACGCTAAGAGAAAAGAAATTCAACCAGCCCAACCTCAAATGAAAAAAAAAATTATCATTACTCAACTTTTGTATAATATAAAAAAATTTCATCAATTTATTTTCTCTTTACCATATGAAAAAAATTAAATAAGAGAACATATAAAAATCTAAAGAGCCAAAAAAATAAAATTGGACATATTTGGGTCTAGCTGAAAGCCGGACCCGATAGCTATGTGACTCGTACTTTGCCGCAGGTAAAATATTTTTTTTTCATAAAACATCATCTATGCAAGTTTTTTCATAGCAGCTTGGTAGTTCAAAAAATATTACAAATCAAAACATTTTTGCACACATGTAATCAAATAAACTAAGAATTATCTGCATTAATAAATCAATAAAAAATCATTAATGACACCTAAAAACAAAACTTGCAAAACCGAGAGACAAATGTAGATTAAAATATCGAATTTTGAAAAATAGAACATTAAATTGATTGAATAAAATAAAAAAAATAACATGAAAGGCTACACATATTAAGAATATCATCTAAAAATAAATATTTTTATTTTCAAAAACATAGTTTATCTATATAAAAGATAAAAACAAAACCATAGATGAACCAGAAAAACCACTCCAAAAATTAAACACCTAACAAAAAAATCAATATTTTTTTAAATAGGCCCTTGAACAAAATAAAAAAGACGAGGTTTTGTCTATTTTTTTTATTTTTTAGTTTTTTAACCGGTCATGTCACTTTATTTCTTTTTAATTGCATTCTTTAAAGTTATATTTTTATGGCAACCACAGTTATAAAACTCTGCCTGGGGGTTGACCCGACCAAGGGGTCGGGTCCCGGATTACACGGGTGACTCAGGTCAACTCGAAAAAATTAGAAAAAAATATTTGAGGTTTTAATAATTTATATAAAAAATTTAAGAAACAATTCGTATGGATATAGGCTATACATATTGTAAACAATTAAGTTTAAAAGATTATTTCAAAAAGTTTTTTTATCCCATATTGGAAAGATACTATCTTATTCTTCTAAATTGAAGTATTTAAATCAAAAACATTTTTTTATCCCATATTGAAAAAAATATAACTTTTTTCTTGTGAACATAGATTATATATACTAAAGGGCTTCAAATCCCACATTGAAAAAATAAAACATTCTTCAAGTATTTATATAGTGAACTTTGAAATGAATTAGTAACCAACTGAAAAATATGAAAAAAGAGGTTTCTCTGAGTAGGAAGAAAAACACATTTGAAAAAAAAAAAGGTCTCTACTCGGTGGGTCGAACGTTTTACCCCGGGCTGATTGCAGGTTTGAATTTTGAATGAAACAGACTCGACCAAGACCCCAAGTCACCTAGAAAAATTAAAAAAAAATATTTGATGTTTTAATATTTTATATGAAAAAATTAAGAAATAATCTATGTGGATATATGTTATATATGTTGTAAATAATTAAGTTTAAAAGATTATTTCAAAAGGTTTTTTTTTCCACATTAGAAAGATATTATCTTATTTTTCTAAGTTGAAGTATTTAAACAAAAAATATTTATTATCCCACATTGAAAAAACATAATTTTTTTCTTGTGAACATAGAATATATATACTATAGAACTTTAAATCCCACATTGAAAAAATAAAACATTTCTTAAGTATTTATATGGTGAACTTTGAAATGAGTTAGTAATCAATTGAAAAATATGAAAAAAAAAAGAAGTTTCTGGATAGGAGGAAAAACACATTTGAAAAAAAAAGGTCTCAACGAGAATTTTTTCAAGTCACCCAAGTTCATTTTTAAAATAAAAGAGGGGTCTCTGGGCAGCAGTGGGTTTTATTGCCAAGCAAGACCTAATGCTTTGAATCTGGTTGCGGAGCCAGACCCAATGTTATTGGGTCAATAATTTTTTACTAAACACAGAAAAAACAACGCCTCACAATAGCATTGGGTTTGGCTGCACAACCACACCCAACCAAACCTAAATAACAATTTTTTACTAAACATAGAAAAGATAACGCCTTACATGGCGTTATAGTGTCATCCACAGTGCAAACACATTATGTCTACAGTGTGGTCCATAGTGCAATAAATATATGTCCACAATTCATGCACAGTGTTTTTCCCATATCTTTTAAAGTATAGTATAATAATAGGTTCATGTTTAAAAGGGACAAAGATAGAGTGGTAATTCAATATTTTTGGGCTTAACTACATGTTGAGCACAAATATATAGGGGTATGACGACTTATCTGACACAATATTTTTAGGCTCAGCTACGCACTAGATCCATGTACATGTGAGTATGGCAAGCTGTCAGACCTAACATCATTATGTGGTTTCTGGTATGAGGCCAAAACAAATCAATGAAATATACAAAAGATAAAGGTCTTTTAGGCTGGGAATATGTGGCCATGTAGAGGGATTGATATGCATCATGATTCTATCATAGACGAGAGCTTAGGCGAATGATGAAAGCTCAGGTGAAATAATTACAAAGTGTCTTAATAAGTTAAATTAGCGTGACTGAAGCTTCGATGAGTTAAAAGGATTGTAAAATTGAATGAAAATGGTTCAAATATGTTTGTTTGTTTTCAAATAAGGATTAAATCATGATAGAGGAGTTTTTGAGAGTTTGGATTTGCTGTCAGCCCATAGGCCAATTTGATCTTGAATTTTCACCACTTTATTGCTTTGGAAAATAAGCCTATTCTACATGGTTTTCAAGTTCAAGATGTCATCTTTCTAGTTGTTCAACCATGCATGATTTGTTATTTTGTATGAAAAGTTATGGTTGTTTTAATTTTTATAAGTGTGAGAGAGTTCTATAAGCAAAAACATGTGCTATTTATTTTTTTTATCTAGTTTTCTAAACAAAGTTATTTATTTGGGTCCCAATTATATCATTTTGATATTTCCTAGACTTGGAGGGTTGTTCCAAGTATATAATGATGTTTCAAACCAAGCAATAGATACTTTTGAAACAATATAAGACTTTTTAACTTCTCATTTAAAGAGTTTTCTTCATTATTCTTTCATTTTCAGAATTGGTTGAAGAACAAATGGCACTTATCACTTTTAATCATAAAGAGTGTGCCGTCTTTATCCTGATTGGAATTTTTTATGGTGTTTTTGACATATCAAAGAGTTTCATTCATACTTTGTCCCTTATTTCCATTAAAACTCGTGTAATTTTCAGCCTAAACACCATAAGAAAAAAAATCATATAACTAAACCTACCTTCATCTTCATATCAGATTGCTAGTTTGTTTGGGTTATAAATCTAAGGCATATCATCTTGGTATTAGAGCAAAGGTTTTATAACTGATTAGGGACTTTGCATGTGGTAGACTTAGGATCAGAAATATCGAGGATTTTAGACTAAAACATATTGTTTTTTTTTCTTACTTGGATTTGGATATGAATGAGTTTTCCCTTACTAATGGTGGTGGTTGTTTGTATTTTTTTATTGAATTTGTGATCTGAGTTGAAAAACATTGTTTTTTGGATTTGTGTGTAAATTATGGGAAATTAATATACTACAGCTAGAGAAAGAGATGAAGTTTCAAAAAGAATTATTTTGAAACAAACACAACTTATTAGGTTGCAACGATCTCATGAAGAGATTTATGAAGAAATGACAAGAATTCATGATCAGATAGATGCCCTCATAGAAATGATATAAAGGAACAATTTGCAACTCTAACAAAGGCAAGCTTGTAGGGAGCAATAAAATGTTGTTGTAGAGGCTTAATTGGAGCCGAATGAGGAGCGTAAGGCTGAATGAATTGCAAAGGTTTACAACGAAACAAATAAAAAATGAAAGAGAGCAACAATTGTTATCATTTAAAAATATATACGCAAGTGGATGACAAGGCATGCTAATGCAATCATAATATTCGATAGTTTTACCCATATTTGCTTAGTATTTTGTATATGTGTTATATATAAAATATCTTGATATTTTTTGTTTTATGTTTTGAAGGCAGATTTGACCTCCGATCGATGTTTTGTGCAGAGCCTGAGCTCTAAAGGTCGAAATAAAGTGATTCCAGTGGAATTAGAAAGCTAACATCCATACCTTTCTATACATATATGACAAGAAAAAAAGAGAGAGAGAAAGAGTATGGAAATCATAGCCTTTAAAGATAGATCTCGTATTTTGCTAGTGTTGACCTTCGGCCATTCCGACTTGAATAGCTTTAGTTAAAGAGATCAATTTGATGCAAACTCAATTGTCTTGGATTCCTAACTCAAAGACCTATCAGCCTACAATATTTCAACAGAAAAGGAGCTCATATAAGAGAGATATTAGTTTTCTAAGACGACTTATAAATTCCGTCAACAGACAAGTTTTGTGAAGAAACAAGTCCAATTTACGTCCCAAGTATCCAAACCAACATCCAAGTCCCTATTTGGACAATTTAACTCCTCTAAGTCCAAAGTCAAAGCTTGAAAATTTTATGCAAGACTATTTCTTCTTTTTGTAGGAAAATAGTTATTGCATTACTTAAATGTAAATTGTTTACTTAGGAAATGACTATATTTTTAGAGAAATAATGATTAGAGTTTGCTATCAAATAAATAGAAAGAGAGAAAGGAAGAGAGGGGCGGCCAGAAGAGAAGAAAAAAATCCACTCTTTCATCATATACCCGAAATCATGTATTCATCTTTTCTTTTGATTAATTTCTGAATAGATATGTAACGTTAATTTTTTTTTCTTGGTTGCAAGAACACTGAAACCTTTGAATTTCAAGAACTATGAGATCTATTTTACCTTTTCTTTTCTGTTTATATGATGAGTATGAGTATGTTTGTTTTCTTATGCTTATTTCCTATGACTGTTTAGTTTGATTGTTAGAGTGGACTCTAAGTTATTATTCTAATCAATTCATTGCTAAGTTTGCTATCAAAACTAGAGTTGTGATATATAAACTTGTGAAGCAACTGTGTTTAATAATTGTGGCAGATCTATGTTATTAATCTTAGGAAAAATATTTGATCAAATAAAACATAGACTATAGACAGTTATGTTATCTAGTTTTTAAGGCTGCCATTAAATTAAATTATTAGTGCGAACATTGTGGTTGTTTAATGGTTAGGGTTAGTTATATTATGGATCGATTAATTAACTAGTATTAATAAAAGATAAATATTCAGAATATAAATTAACATTTTGTTTCAATGATTAATTCTGATTTCCGTAAGTAGATGTCTTCTTGAGACTAAGGTTTATTCTCTTGATAAATTTCGGATTTCTTTAAGTTAGCTTGATTTTTCCATTCTGTTTACCATAACATAGCCTAAATAACTTTAACCCACCCCCTCCCAATTTCATATCGTCTAGTATAAAAACCAAACTAAACCTTCCTCGTGGGATCGACTTCTTGCTTACTCTGTACTATCTTATTTATTTAAGCTAAGATAAATAATTTGACCGTTATATCGCAACACGTGCTTATTTGAAATTATTATCGACTATTACTTTTATACAATGTCTTTGGAGATGATTGTTGGCGAGAAAAGAGCTCTTAAGATTTAAATAAAAGGTTAATGAAGTGACTACTTCAACTTTAGCTACTAAAATGGAGAGTTTAGAATCTAAAATTTTAGTAGAGGATTCAATCAATAATGATTTGATTCCTCACAGTGTAGAACTAATTTCAGCCCCATGATTTATTGATTAGGTTGAAGAATACATGAACGATTTTGTAAAGATAATGACATATCAATTATACATGGTCGTGATTCAAGGATGAATCATCTTGAAGAAAAAGGGAATGATATGATCCAGGCAACAAAAAAACAATCAGATTCAGTTTTCAGACATATTGTTAAACATTAGGTTAAAGCTCCCAATGTTTTACGGTATAATATTCCCAATTATCCAGTTTTATATAAACATATGTAACTCTCAATCCAACCGTTGGATCAAACTAAAGATTTACCTAGTGTTTCCAAATATATTGTTAAAAATTAGGTTAAAATTTCAAATCAATCAGAGTCTAATAAAGCAACACAACATAGACCTGAAGCTATTTTACAAGTTTTGTTATTTGGTTCCTTTTGATTTATGAACTTCTTATTTGTCATTGATTATTATCTTAGTGTATGGTTTTAACCCTTGTGTTCCTATTGATCTAATGTTTATTCCAACTGATGAGAGGACTTATATGGATGGGGTTAAAAATACAGAAATGATGAAAAAAAAAGCCATGAATAGGTTCGATATCATATCGAGGAAAAGACAACAAAAGTATGCCAAACATGCTAATAAAGGGCAAAAAATGGTCAAATCTGAGTTAAGAGATCTTATCTAGGCTCATCTTAGCAATTGTATATTTCCAAGCATGCAAAGTCCAAATTGATGTCGAGAGTCAATGGACCATTTTGGGTTATCAAAAGAGTGAATGATAATGTTTACAAGATTGACCTTCCTGGTGAGTACAATGTTTCAACTACTTTTAATGTAAAAGACTTGTCACCTTACTTGGAAGATGATGACAATTCTGATATGAGGACAAATCACTTTCAACCCGAGAGTAATGATATGTATCATGATTCTATCATGGAAAAGGCTAATTCTAATGTGTATGGGCATTTAGATGGTCTAATTACGAGAGTTAAAGAAAAATAACTATAAAGTGCCTTAATAGTTAAATTAGCGTGATTGAAACTTCAATGAGTTTGGAGGCTTGTAAAACTGAATGGAAATGGTTCAAATAAGTTTTTTTTTTTCCAAATAAGGCTTGGATCATGATTAGAGAGTTTTGGAGAGTTTGAGTTTGTTGTCAGCCTCTGGGTCAATTTGAGCCTAAATTTTCATCACTTTATTGCGTTGGAAAATAAGCCTATTTTACATGGTTATCAAGTTCAAAATGTCATCTTTCCAATTTATCCAACCATGCATGCATTAGTGTTTTGTACAAAAAGTTATGGTTGTTTTAATTTTTATGTGTTTGTGTGTGTGTTTTATAAGTAAAAAATGTGTGCTTTTTATTATTTGTCTAGTTTTCTGGAAAAAAAAAGTTATTTATTTGGTTCTCAATTATGTCATTATGATATTTCTTAGACTTTGAGAGTTGTTCCAAGTATATAATGATGTTTCAGACCAAGTAGTAGAGATTTTTTTAAACAATATAAGACTTTTCAGGTTCTCCTTTAGAGACTTTTCTTGTTTTTTCATTTCTAGAATTGGTTGAAGAACAAATTAGACTTATCACTTTTAATCATAAAGAGCGTGACATCTTATCCCGATTGAAATTCCTTTATAGTATCTTCGACTTATCAAAGAGTTTCATTTAGACTTTATCCCTCATTTCCATTATAGATCATGTAATTTTCAACCTAAACACCATAAGAAAAAAACCATATAACCAAACCTACCTTCCTTCATCTTCATATCAGATCACTAGTTTGTTTGGGTTAAGAAACTAAAGCACATCAGGGATTTCAGACCTTCGCATGTCTCTAAAAGTACATAGGACGCTTATATCTAACACATGATGTCTAAGTGTTTTTTGTGGCGATTATAAGCCGGTTTGGAGAACTGAACTAAAAAGATTTATGGTTTCATGACCATTTACACTAGTAGATCCATTCCGTTCATTTTGCATGCAAAACGGGTGGTAAGATTATGTTTTATATGGCAATCTTTTAAAAACTATTGTATTATATGAAAATATTTAATCAACAGTAGCTTTCTTTCGCAGGCTATGATGTTTGGCCGCGTTCCAAAATCGATGGAGTTTTTTTTAAAACCCACATACGCAATGAGGACCATTAGAAAGGGTGCCAAAACTTGTGGATAACCGAGCCTATAGGTTCATAGTAAGTTGGATTTCAATAGTTTTTAAGTTATTATTTTTTTTATATTTGCCAACTTGTTTTTTTTTTTTTCTAAGAGACATATAACACCTAAATGTATGAGAAATATAGAGGGATGATCCTTTGACCCATCTGGAACTCGATCCAGATTTATAATTGGAGGTTGGATCTACTGGTGGACTCGATAAAAATTGGGTTTACGATATCTCTAACAATATAGCCAAGGATATACTAGTAGGTTGTAGTGTCTCGATCGTTGAGACTTTGCAATTAGTATCAAGCCAGCAATCTTCGACTGTCTAGGTGATTGTACGAGAATATGTTTAAGTTGCGACAACCCAACTTAATGTTAATTAAGGGATAAATTGAATGTCATAGAGCAACTGTTGGCACCCTAACTAGTACTTATGCCCCCCTTGTCGCCCTCTTGGTTCCGACGAAGATCCGTCTCCATCTCTTTCTCCAACTTCTTTCCACTAAATAGTTAAATTATATTTAATAATAATTTTTAAATTAATAATACAAGTTTGCTTGATAATATGAATTTAAATCTATTTTAGTTCTTTTATTGTATTGTTCTTTTTATTTTTTTTTTAATAATTACATATACCACAAATGGATTTATCGATGAACTTTGAAAAACCAACAAAATTATCAACGAAATAAGTCCCTTGAAGAGTTCCAAAGAGTTGAAAAAAAATTATAGGACTTGCCATTATTAGATGTAATTCTTTAATGGATTAATTCCATAAGTAATATGCATATAATCACCGATGAATTTACTAATGATTTATTCTGTCGATAATATGTCATAATCACCGATAGATTTATCGATGGAATTAATGTTGATAAATTTTTTTATTTGGCACGCTAATTCCATCTGTGAATTCATCGGTGATTATATTACTGATGGAATGACCGATAGAAATGAAATCACCGATGATATGGTTTTTGACTACATGATTTTGTTCGTTATTCTGTCGGTAATGTAATTTTCTAGTAATGTATATTACTTAATTAAAATAACCAATATCTTAATTTTGAAGATTATCCCCTACTTTAGAAATAACATTATCATATAATACCTCATTACATCTTAAATTTATAAGAACAAAAAAAGTATCTCCGGTCCAATTTGAAGATAAGAGCACTATAAATCTGTCACTACACCATTAAACAGTTATACCGACGGATTGATTCCGTCGGTGTAAGGCACGTAATTCGTCGGCAATATTTTTACCGACGACCTCACAGACGGAATTAGTCCGTGGAATACTAATTGTCGGTGATTCCCTGTTTCGTCACTGATGCTGTTGGAAATAAAAAAACCAACCACCGAAAGCCTTACAGACGGCGAAGCGCGGTAAAAAAATTTCCCGCGAGAACTTTACCAACGGAATACTTCCATTTGTATTTTCAATGGTAATCACCGATGAAAAGTCCGAAGAAGAAGGGGAAAAAGAAGGAGAAATAGAGGAAGAGAGACTGTCAGTAAAGTGGGTATGTAATTATACATAGGTTTTTACCGATGGAATCACCGACGTAATGTTTTCGTCGGTATACCCATCGGTGAGTCTGCCGGTGACTGTGAGACATCACTGTATAGAGATTCCGATTTGAATCCTTTGGTCATTCCGTCGGTAAAACCGCCTGAAAAAAATCCATGTCATTACACCATTACACTTTTCAAAAAAACTTTATAATCCGTCGGCGATACGGTCGGTATCTACCGACGGAATAGTCTGTCAGTATATACCAATAGAATCAGTGACGAAATTATTTCCGTTGATACAAATTACCGACGTAAAAGATCCGTTGGTAATTCTGTTGGTTTTTGCCGATTTTCTAGTAGTGTGTTATTTAAAAAAAAATATTAGAACAAACTGACAAGATGTATAAGTTGCATAGATGTAAATTTTTTTATCACGCAAAGCGTCACTAATTGATCACTAATTATGAGATAAAATTATGGTGTATTATATGTTAATTAATGTGGGTTTTTTTTTTAATAATATGTGTGTTTGTTAAAACAAGCATTGAAGTTGGATAGGGAACAAACCCTCCTTTTCTGCTCTAACCTCGATTAAATTAGAGAAAACATAGTCAAATTGGTGCCGGGTGGAATGTGGAAGTACAGAAGTTAAGAAGGAAGAGAGAACAAAAAA
>Ga0325414_1006265_pt1 | contig 12600 bp, 10 predicted proteins | sample PopdelMetagenome_8_FD_206183 | JGI IMG/M metagenome (GOLD analysis project Ga0325414, IMG submission 206183) | Populus deltoides microbial communities from Bellville, Georgia, United States - Leaf-PdKOR-R3 | ecosystem: Host-associated > Plants > Phyllosphere > Phylloplane/Leaf | place: USA... | reverse complement strand
TATTAGCCCGACCTGGAGTTTCAAAACAGCCATGTAAACAATGCAAAAGAATTTCTCTCGAGTATTGCAAATCCTAATCAATGACAACGTAAAGAAATAAGTGATGTTAGCAACTGCAATATGAAGTTATGAACTTCATTGTGAGTTGAATTGAGTAGCGTTAAATTTTGAAAGGGCAATGGACCTGTCATTTCATCGTCCACCACATACCCCCCATCTCCTAGATGCTAATCAACTACCATGTCATTATTATTCCAGAGTTAAAGCATGGAAATACTGTACAGGTGACAGGTTCGCTGTTCCTGGCTTATGAAGAACAAACAGAAATGAACATGGACTCACTTCCGGCCCAACCTAGTCAAATGCTGCTGATGTTTTGCCGCAGCAGCCTTGTCGGCCGCTTCACGCTTGAGTGTCCTCTTTGCCCGTCTCCCTGTTCTATCTTTTGCAGCCTCTTTCTTCTTAGGTTCACGTGAAGAGCCGGCCCCCGAGTCATTGAAATTTGATTGATGCACTGGCCTTGCTTCTTGACGCCCTGCCCTAACATAGCCATTATCTCCCCACCTGCGATTTCCAATGCGAAGATTGGATGAACTGCTCAAGTACACTCCATCTAGATCATCATCCTCATCTTCATATTCATATTCATATGGATAATAATCATCTGGGTCTTCATAAAAATCCTCATGATCCTCCACGGTCAAAGGCATGAACCATGCAGCTCGAAGGAGGAGGCACACACTTTCCTCGAACATGTAATCCTGGATGCTGTTAAAGAAACAAAAATCTATTAAACCTAAAGTATGGCTCATTTCAGCAAAAGAGAAACAAATGGCAATACTTTCACTAAGCTTATACAAGCCAAGTTCAAGTATTTTGATCAAATGAACCACTAACTGACCACATTCAGAACATAATATATGACTGTGTAAAAGATTTCAACCTGCCATCGAGAGAACGGTGAACATTGAGAAACTCGAATGGCTGTTTGCACTGAGGACAGGTTGAATTCTTACTGTATGTGGCCCATCGAAGGATGCACGTCACACTGCACAGAACAAAGGACAGAAAGAACAATGAATACTAGCATACAAGCCATTTAGTATTGAAATTTGTTAAAATAGTCTTCACACTATCAATGTCAAAGGAAATCATCAACATATAATCATGCTTGCATGAGGTTCAATAAGTACATGGAATATGCTATAATCAGCCTTGATTCTTCTGCAGTTACGTAAAGCTAGAAAATTCAAGTTCTTCGAACCAATTATTAGTGAGTTGGAGAACACCATATAAGCATACACCTCAACACAGCTATGATGATGAGAAAAATGTCCACAGCATAATTAGGTGGATCAATCAGTTTCTTGCATCAATAAAAATCACTGCAATTCTTGAACACCAAAACAAGAACTCATGCAGCATCATATTTAGCAAACCCACTTCAAAACAAATGAAATACAACTACATTGCATGAAAAGGACACAGGCAGATTTATACAAATAAAGGATTTAGGAGGAGAAACTCTGTTCAAAAGATATTTCTTTATACTGCAGAAAGAATAGTTGAAAGTGCAATAACTACAAGGCATAAATGATGAATGTGCACAAATAATTTGAAAAGATGATGTAAAGACACAGAAACTAGATGGTTCAATGCAAATTGAGAACCTAATTGCAGAAATGAGCCAGAGCATAAAATGTACAGCAGCATTAAACTCAAATCTGACAACTAATATACCATCCATATATGTCTGTAAGAATTATGATCTTCAAGATTGGATTTGACAAAATTTAGTACATGATTTACATATAGAACTCAGTATAAGGAGAAGCTCTGAAATTGGGACTGTTAAGGCTTGTAGCGGGCACATGAATGGATTATTGCAATGTATAAGAGTACACATCTTAGCATGTGAATGAAAACAATGTTCAAAAGGAAGGTTTATTCAGAGAACAAGCCTAAGTGACTGGAAACTATCTAATACTAGCTGGCAGAGACAGATTAGGATAAACATACCTCCTCTATTAATTCCAGCAACCTGACTACTATAACTCAGGTCTCAAAAGGCGATAATGAAAGCAAGGGAGTTTAATTTACTCCACAACAGTGAGGCACAGTGTGAACCTCATAGCACAGATGCAAGTCATCACAAATTCTTTGAAAAACAAGAAAAAATAAAAGTAGCAAATTAGCTAACATGTTAAATGAAAAGAAATAATATATGCATAAAAATGAATGCCATAGCACACAATTAATTTCATGCAGCCATTAGAATCCATAACGTCACGCATGATAAAAAATGATGCAGAACACTAACAGAGGCACAAAAGTTACAGAAGATAGCATAGAACCCATATTCACACAGAGATCACCAGACTCAAGCAATTTCTTCTTCACCATGGAACTTTGTTTTCATAAATGACAATACATAGCTCTACCCACTCAGAACCCAAAGATGCTTGAGAGAACAAACAAAACATAGCAAGAAATCGATTAATTTATTTAAATAAAAAAATGCAGCCAGCAGCAACAAATTGCACAATGGCCTCATCACAGTGGAAACCAAATGAACTATCAGCTACACCTGCTGATATGATTCCTAAGATATTCTCTTGATAATTATTTACAAATAAACTTAGGAAAAACATGAATACATAGGAGCACAGAAGAAATGCCACAAAATAATACTTCTAAATACACATTACTATCTGTTTCTAGATCACTTTTACATTTTGTCCTCAACACAAGATCATTCCAGTGTATACCAGCATCAAAGACAGTTATTTTTCAATCTAAACCACTTGAATTCTGGCAGAGCACATTTCCAGCTTCCACATTCTTAATCCTAACAAAACAGGTATGGGATATCATCCTCCGTGATCAAATAAGACGCATTAAAGGGAAAAAAAACAACAGAAGACTCCAATCAAGAAGCCAAAATGTTAGAGAAGTCACCCAATCATATCAATCAAGTGGTTCAAAATTAACCAATGCAGTCATGTTTCAGAGGCAGAAACAGTAAAAAGTAGAGTTTAACTATACTAACCAGTACGCATGCTCGCAACCTTTAACAAGAGCAGTTTCCTGAAGCACAATCTTATCCAAGCATATAGCACAAATCCCACCATGATTCCCACATGCCTTTTCGCTACTCTCCACTTTACCCTCCATTTCACCCTGAAACCAAAAAATCCCACAAAAATAATTAAAAAATAACTTAAAAATACCATTCATTTCCCTCAAAAAGCAAGAACTTCCAATAAATCATCATGCACCAAGAACAAGCTAACAAGCCCCAGTCAGACAAATATACCGAAAGGGTTTCTGATTATAATAAAGAATATCAGTTTTCCAAGCTGTAAATAAGCACTTTCATTAATTTATTAATCAGTCACCAAGAATTGCCAACCTTCTGTTTTCAATTTACTAGGAATTCAACTACCAAACAAAAACAATATCATTGGATTCATCGTTTCCTTCAATTTCTTTATAATTCTCTGCGAAGATCCAAGACCTAAAAAAAGTAGATCTAAGAGGTCAGGAAAGAAAGTACCTGATGTTGAAGGGCAGGAGTAAGCGGTTGGTGACCGTCGATGTTGATGACTGAAGTCATGGTCTTGATCAATTTAATTAAATTAAGTTTACAACAACAAGAAATTAAATTGTGTTTTTGTTTTTTTTTTTTTTTTGTTATACTAAACTAAATCTCTAAAAAAAATATAATCTAAAGAATATATACAGAAAGAGATTTATAGAGAACGAGAGAGAAAAAGATGCTAGCAGTCTAAAGAATGATTCTATCCAGATTCCTATATATGTATAGAGAGGAAGAAGAGTTGGAGAGGGAGGAGGAGGACCCTCTTTCGCATCGAAAGGGTCAAGGAAGAGACGAGAGTGTTTGATGTGGATGAAAATATTATATGGCGGTGGGTATTTTCCTTTTTTCTTTTTTCTTTTTTCTTTTCTTGTTTCCAAATTTCTAGGGTTGTGACTTGTGCCACCGGACCACTCGGTGTCATGCGAGGCATATTCCAAGCACACGTGTCTTCTTCGTCTTCAAATTTGTTCTTGGTCAAAGTATTTATAAAATTATCAAGTAAATGAGAAGAAAGTATTTTATAAAATTATAAATTAAAGACGGACGCATCAAATTCTTTTCTTCTTCTTTTTCTCCATCGCAATCTAAACGAGCGTCAAACTCTGATATCCTTTCTATTCCTATGACAGCTACCGAAGTGAGATTTAGGCTGTCTTTGTATTTTGAAAAGTGGTTTTTTTAATTTTTTTATATTTATTTTTTATTAGAAAAGTTGGTTAATGAAAAATATTTTTCAGTTAAAGAAAAATTTGACTTGATCTTTAGAAAAGTGTTTTTCTGAAAAATTTGAGCGAAAAACACTTTTTGAAAGTTGTGAAAAATTTAAAAATATTATATTATTTGCTGATTATATCAAGTTTGGTCCTCAAATTTTTTATTCTTATATATATTTTGTTTTGAATATTTATTTTTCAATTTCATCTCTTAAAATTTAATTTTTATATTAACTTTGTTCATCATTTTTATAATTGTTATTTGCTTTTTTCTCGTTATTTTTTTATTCAAATTTTTTATCTATCAAATTTGGTTCTTATTTTTTTGATTGTTACTTATTTTATTTGAAATAATTTATAAAATTTTAATTATTATTATTTTAATTTCTTCATCTTTTATTTTTTTTAATTTTTTAGATTTGATCTCTATTATTTTGATTATTATTTATTTTATTTGAGATAATTTATAAAAATTATATTTTTTTTCAATTTCATTCCCATTTAACTTTTTAACTTGTAAGATTTATTCTTCATTATTTTAATAAACTTGAGAAAAATAAAATATTAATAAGTTATTTTCCAGCTCATTTTTCATTACATAACCAAACACTGAAAAGTGTTTTCCAACTTATTTTCCATTACACTACCAAACATTAGAAAATAATTCACTTTTCTGGAATTCACTTTCCTAATAAAAACTACTTTCCAGCAAATAAACGGGGCTTTACACGAATTTTTGAAGTTTTATTTTGAATAAATTGTTTTTGTATTACATTATATAAAAGAATTTAACTTTCATGAAATAATAAGAAAAATGCCAACTGAGTTATTAGCTAGAAACGTTTTTAAAAAAAATTAAAATTTTTTTTTTATTTAAAATTAATATTTTTTTGTATTTTTATATCATCTTGATGTGCTGATTTTAAAAATAATTTTAAAAAATAAAAAATATTATTTTGATATATTTTTAAATAAAAATATTTTAAAAAATAATCACAATCATACTCTCAAACAGATCAAATGATACAGTCTATCTTAATTAAACTAAAAATCTGTACGAAAATATGTATAATTTAATTTGATATTCGAATTCTGCTTGCTGATCAATAATTAAATTGAAATAGCGAATCCTAATAAAATAAAATAAAAAAAGCATGGTTTTTTTCCTTAAATGTCATAAATGAATTGAAAAAAAGAAAAACACAGTAAGTATATTACACACACACACACACACACGTGGAGCCAATCAAGCACTGGGCCTGCCTGCCTGGCTTTTCTTCATGGGCGTTATTCAGTGCCCTATGGAAAATAGAACTCGTAGCCCAGATGCCAACCTGGCCTTTCTTTGAATTAAATCACCAATTTTTCCTGTGCTCAACCCTCAAGGAAGAAGAGTGAAACCTTAAACCCCGTGCTCCATCCCTCCCTCCCTCTCAAAACTCTAGAAACTGATAATGGGGACCGCGACAAACCAAGCAGAGCGGCAAACCCAACTCGAAACAACGCCGGAGATTGTTGATGCTTTACTTGAGGTATCTCTCAGAATACCCAATTTTTCATTTTTTGCGAAACTCAGTTTTTTTTTCACATTGCTCTCTTTTTCTTTCTTTCTTTTGTTTTTCTTCTTAAAGGCTGCTAGATATGATGATATTGAGGATATCACAAGTTTAACATCTTCTGGGGTTTCTCTTGACTCCAAAGATTCACAGGGCAGAACAGGTTATTATCAATTTTATCTGTCTTCTATTCTGACTTTCCATCCTGCTTCTGTTATTTTGTTCTTGTTAATGAGCTCTTAGATAACAATTAATGATCTAGTGACTTGCTTGTTTAGAAGCTTAGTTACTCAATTCTTTCATCCCATGTAGGCATGTACTCTCATTAGCCTTCCGAAACTCTGATTTAGTCAATCCTTATTCACCTCTAAAAACATTTTGTTTCTTGATGCCATTCGGCATCCAATTAATGGGTTACTAGTTGTAGAAATGTTGGAAAATAACTTGCAATAGGAGATCAATATTTGTAGCTTTTTCGGACATAGGTGATGTGTTACAATATTGTTTCCTTTTTTTTTTAGACCGTGAAAAATGTATTTCAAACAATTCATTATTTTTTTTTTCATAAGATAACGAGAGAGACTATATTAAAGAAAATGCAAGAATAGTGTTGAGTTTAAACCATTGTGTTAAAGTTGCAAAGAAACAGAAATTTTGAGGGTGAAGCTAAAGGCATGTTAGAAATATTGTTCCATCTCTAAGCAGCCATGTCTTGATTTCGTGCCAAGGCCTAACCTTTGCCAATGAATCTGCAGTGAAGTTGCTCTCTAGAATAGATTGAATAACACAGCTTCCTTTGGGACAAGACTGCTTCATTTATGTTTTTTGAACATTTTTCTAGGTGTTTTTTTATCCCATTTCCCTCTTGTTATAGATTTCCAGAGATATAGTGTGAAGAATTTCACTTCTGTTAATTGTTCCTTCAAACATGCAGTGGGTTTTTTTAATCTAAAATTACGATCCGGAGGGGCATAAAGTTTTTTGATGAATTGAGACTTTGAAAATTGTTTATTATTGATTATTGATTATCCTCTTTTTTATTGTAGCATGAATTTGCTTCTTTTTTTTTATGAATTTTGCATGTTTAATGGATGTTTGACTTTGCTTTACTGATTTGTAACGGCAGCACTCCAAGTCCAAACAGGGCATAGAGTTTTTTGACGAATTGAAATTTTGAAAATTGTTTATTATTGATTATTGATTTTCCTATTATTTATTGTAGCTTGAATTTGCTTCTTCTTTTTTATGAATTTTGCTTGGTTTAATGGATGTTTGACTTTGCTTTACTGATTTGTAACTGCAGCCCTCCATATGGCTGCAGCTAATGGGCATCTTGACATTGTGGAGTATCTTATCAATCAAGGAGTGGTAAGAGTCCATGCTTGTTTTCCTTTTCAAGTTTTGGGGGACTTGGGGTTTTGGGTGGAGGAGTGTTGGTGGCTGCTATGGAAAGGTGACACAGCCGGAATTAAGGAGAATAGAAGTCAAAGAACAAGGAAGATACAATTTTAGAAAGGGGTCTCAACAACAAGAGCCTTAACCATAGTTTTATTACTGTATAAATTCTCTCCATAATTCTTTGCCTTTTCAAAAAGGATTACAACCCTTTAAATGTATTTGAAGCCAACACTTGCAAGAAAGTAAAATCAGAATCTTTAAACAAATAGAAGAAATAAAAAAAATCCAAAATTTAACATAAAAATAATAAAACCAGCAGAAACTTCATCTTCTGAGCTTCATTTGAAAGCCTTCCCGACATCTTTTGATTACAATCAGTCGACTTGTTATAAAACTGGGCTTGTAGAATTTTCTGAAAAAATTTGAGTCCAACTCAACGGTCGAATAAGAAGTTATGCTTGTTTTTGTATGACATGTTAGGGGTGGTCAGGTCTCTTCTTGGGCTTAGACCTTTCTATTTGATTCAAAGATGTATATGTTAGGCTTTTCACATGGTCTAAATACATTAGATCCTTATTTGATTGATTAAAACCTCCAACATCACAAGGGCAAGGAAAAATTGCAATTCCTGGAAGCATTTGTAGCTGAATATTTTTATGTTTATTCCAAAGTTACTTCTCTTTTTATGGCTTCAGCGTGTAAACTGGCTGCAAAGTTTTCTTAATCTTAAATTTACTTAGTCATATTGCTCTATTCTAGCTTCGACCAGCAGATACCTTTAGTATTCAACTTTCTTTGTTGCTTATAGTATTTTGCTTCCATTTTCATAAGATTGTAAAGGATTGGAGGATGTTTGTATTGTTTTCTTTGTCCCTGGATTGAACCCCCTATTTAAATGCATTGTTAAGACCTATTAAATGTTTGAAGTATCCATTGAGCAGGACCTCAATGCTTCTAATGAGGAGAAGAATACGCCTCTTCACTGGGCCTGTCTCAATGGTCATATAGAGGTAATTATCGTGGTCACTTCCCATGTCGGTTTTGTTATGCATCATATTAGGTTGTTTTAACAAATACTGGGATCTGTAGGTTGTTAAGAAATTGATTCTGGCAGGAGCGAGTTTAGGCATTCTTAATAGGTGTGTAATTCAAACCTGCAGCCTGGAGTTTGTTCTATGTTTCTCTCATGTATGCAAACATTCTCTAATCTATAACTGGATGGTTTTCAGCCATGAACGGACTCCAATGGATGAAGCTGTTACGAGGGGAAAATTGGATGTTATTGATGCAATTAATGCAGCTGTGGCACAACAGGAACTTGCAGGTGTTACAGTTTCCTAGTCTAGGACTTCTGTGATAAATGTAATCCGATTAATATTTTACAGGTACATGTTTCTCATGGATTGCAATCTTTAAATTTGGTTCGTATGCCGTAGCTGGTGCACAGATTACCTTTGATTCCTGCAAAATCAAGTGACAATTTATTTGATTTGATCCTGATTTTGTGTGGTTTTCTTTAGGATGACAAAGATGTAAAAGGTGGCTGGAAGCATCTTAGATTCTGCCAGGCACTTACTGATGATGCTACTGGAGGAATGAATGAATATGATTCACTTCTTGACCTCTTGAGATTCATCGAGACTTCTTTACATAATTTATTGCTTGGTAATGTACAGAAAAGTCGCAATGCATACTCTTTGATAGAGATATGGAGAATCTATAATACGGTCCAAAAATTAATCAGAAATTTTGTAGTAGAGTATAGATTCCATTTCCTCGCACGTATGATAGCAGTTGATTGGTTAACATTCGCGAATTATTTTCGATGAACCATAGTTTCATTTCAGTTTTGAGTATGATTAGCCAAACCATCAAGTGCTGAAAGTTTTCAATTTGTTTGGTTACTAAGAATTCGAATTTGAGCGTTTCAACCTATGGGACGCCATGTACTAGAGCCTTGATTGGAAAAATGCACTAAATATACTTGAATATTGTTGGAAAAAAAAATACGAATTTCGAACATTGACATGTAGCTTTTACGTGCTTGGAAGAGGATCTTGGGGGAAAACTGTAAGAACAGCATCAGTTGAAAAAAAAAAAAAAAACCCAAGGATCTCGAGGTCTGCTATTAGGGTGTGGTTAATGTTGGGGGGCTGCATGAGGCCTAAATACTTTTATTTTTGTTCGTAGGACCGCTATTTAGCTTGTTAATACGGGGCCTCGTGATTTTACAAGGTTAACAAAGATATAGAAAATAGCAGGTCCCAAAACATGCATGTTGTAGTTTTTCACAGGGAAGATGTGCTCCCAGGCCTGAGCTATGGATGAATTAATTACACCTTATTAAAATCTCTCAACAATAAGTGAAGCATAGATTAATTTGCAGGCATCAATTATTCTTAGGGTTTGATTGATTATAGTAGGGATTCTTTTCAGGACTGAAAATTTAGGGATAAGTTGTTGGAGTTTAGAACAAGGCATTCCTGCTTTAACAGAATTTGGAAACCCAAATGGGATTCTCGAATTCGTCCCACCATTGATTTGTGGTGGGACCTGACGGAACCCACGATCACAATGCTTTAAGACATTCGATAAATAATAAATTTTGCTAATGTTTTAGAGTATAAGCATCGATTAATTTAACTGGTGAGTTAATCAGCACTGGTGCAAGAACTTCTTATAAACAGAAATCATGACTAAAGATGGCTATCTGCTAAACGTTGCTGGCCCAAAGATCCTTTTCCAACTATCTTTTTTTTCAAGGGGAAAAAAAAAGTGTCTCCAAGCTTACATGTATTCATGTAATTGAACACTCTTCGCCTTTAGAGTTGCTGAAAGTGTTCCTCATCATTTTTGTCCAGAATAAACAAATAGTTCATGCATTCCCTGATCACTATTGTATGGCACGAAAGCTCAGTTCCTGTTTCAAGAAAAAAACCATGGCAATTTCTGGCCCACATCCCTGATTTTTCATTTATTTTAGTACTAGCTAGGGATTAGGAAATAGGGACATAATAAGAGATTCCACGGCACATTTACATAAAATATAGTATATACATTAAGTGCAATTGAGCACAGAAGTCAGGTAATTATAATAATACTGCTGAGTGATTTATAGAACATTTTTATATACCAGTGCATATGAGCACCAAAAGTATCAATTATACCACCATCATAAAGGAACTTTTACAATATTCTATGCTAACCCTTAATATATTGATAAATGGAATTTTAATAAGATTACAAATGTTCTTCTTCTTGTGTTCACCAGTAGTTTTCTGCGATTCCAATCATTACTGCCACTTTCTTTCTCAAAAATGTTCGGCTGGCTAGTGCTTGTTCTGATTGTTTCGACTCGTTTCATTAGTTTGCAAGACCAACACTACAAAGTTGTGAGCAAGTTCTGTGCAAAACCCAGAAGTGGAAGCTGCTCTCACACAAGGTAACAGTCACAGGGTTTGTTCCAAAATATGCAGGCCATTCCTGGGCTGGAGCTTTGCTGGTTTTCTGCACGTATCGTTCCATTTTTTTCAACCATAAAATGAAAGTAAATAGCTACCCGCTATAAAAAAAAACAGGTCCCAAATAATAGCAAATGACAATATGGTAATTGACAACGTGAACACCGTACCATGGCAGTGAGGGTATCCTACAAGTAGGTATACAAGAGGGCCTCTATATATGCAAGGAAACATTAACTTGACTTCCATTTATTCTATAAAAATGAACTGGCTTTTAATTAGGGGTTCTACTTGAAGGGCAGCTGCCCTGGGAAATAGCATGGAGAGAATCTAACGGGATGGTGTTTGAAAGAGACAGCATACCTGCAATCTCTCATATTTTGGTATTTGAATGGCGCACTGGATTCCTAAGCACAGTTCACAAAGAATATAATTAGAAAGCTTCCTTTTTTATTGAAGTGATGACCAGTATACTTGAAATATGGATATATCAATGACTTTGTTGATGGAAATGCTGTCATGTGGTGCTGCCAGAAATGAGAGAACTTTCAGTAAGCTGGATAGATATATGATATAATCCTAATTGACATGGTGTTATAAACCAATCAAGAACTATTTTTAGGAATTTTCACCTTGGAAATCTGGGACCATAAACAATCAAAACTATTAGTGAGCGAATGCCATTTCAGGAGACTGCCACTTTGGAAATGAGCGTCTTTGGATCACATTTATAGTGCCTGGAACTGAAATCTGCCACTGCCACAATTCCACTTGACAATCCATCAAAGGCCATTGGAAATACAAAAAATAAATTCCAACAACCTTTTGCTCCAGGGGCATGTAAGTAGAAAATTCCAAACAAAGTTACAGTTTTTTTCATCTCTGGAAAAAAGTAACGAAAATAGCTGAACAAAAAATGACATTGCTAGGTTTTTCTTGGATAACCACACAGAAATCACGTATGACAAGTGAAGAATCAATATTTTTATGTTTTGGGAGAAAATTTAAAATTAAAAAAGTTTAATAACAGTGAGATAACTCACATGTTGAGTTTAGTGAGTTGCTAAACATAATATATTTAGATTCGGCTACATGCTAAACCCAATTAAACGTAAATCTAGTGAATTGCCTGATCCAAAATACATGAATTTAACCACGCGCTAAGCCCATATAAGTGTAGGTCTAGCGACTTGACAGACCCAACATATTTAGAGTTGGTCACATGTTAAGCCCAAGTAACCATGATTCTGGCGACCTGCCACACCCAATCTATTTGGGTTCAACCATGTGCTGAGCCCGGGTAAGTATATCTCCAGCGAGCTGTAAGACCCAACATATTTGGGTTTAACCACGTGCTTAACTCGACTAAATTCAGGTCCGACGAGCTGTAAGATTCACCTTTCTTTTATCCTTATAATTTAAAGTTTTTTTTATTACAATCTCTTATTTAAAGTAACTAACTTTACAATTAGAAGATTTATAAACCCATAAAAAATGATTGTTTTCCTACGCTAGGATTTCTACCACCAATCATATATTTTCTAAGTTCTAGAGAATAAAATATTGATCTAAATATGTGATTAACCACTATTAAAACATCAAATAACCTTATTTTTTTAATATATTGTATTTTGAAACATCATTAACAACTTTTATTATTTAGTAGTTGAATGACAATTTAAAAAATAATATTCATAGAAAAAAGAAAACCCTATACTTTACAACTTGTAACTCAATTCCCTTTATTTCTCTGCATTAGGAGAAGAAATTTCAAATAAGTTGATTCCTTTATTTCCTAGTATTTCTTGTTTCTTGGTTTTATCCGATGATTAATAACTTGATTATTTTTAGATAATAATAGATAAAAAAAA
>Ga0325414_1006263_pt1 | contig 12600 bp, 5 predicted proteins | sample PopdelMetagenome_8_FD_206183 | JGI IMG/M metagenome (GOLD analysis project Ga0325414, IMG submission 206183) | Populus deltoides microbial communities from Bellville, Georgia, United States - Leaf-PdKOR-R3 | ecosystem: Host-associated > Plants > Phyllosphere > Phylloplane/Leaf | place: USA... | reverse complement strand
TTTTTTAGTTTTTAAAAATCAATAAATATAGAAACTTTGGAGAGAGAAATGTGCCAGTCTTCTTCGGCATGGTTTAGAGGAAAAACATCATGTGAATCATTAGTTATCTATTAAAAATAACCATTATTTTCAGAAACATTAATTAATCACAAGACTTTTGGCGAATTCATGTAATTATCCGAAATGATAATTTTTTTTTAATACTATATATAAATCATGTAATAAGAGTTCATCTGCGAGTGGTCTCACTACTAATAGCGACCAGAACTTAACAGAGGAGGTTCCAAACCAAATAGTATTAAAATAAAATAAAATAAAATAAAATAAATGCAGGAGGTCCCAATTAAAATACGGCCATTCAAAGGTTTCGTCCATGAATATACAGAGGGATTTTGTTGTCGTGCTCTTTTTTTTTTTTGTTTGGATTCTTCAATAGTATCGAGGAGGCTATTATTTAAAAACAAAGTAATATATACTCTGATTTAAAAAAATAAAAAAAATAGAAAAATATGAACTGAAACTTTCCATTTAAACACATTATTTCTCCATTTGGAAAATTGGAAGACTAGTTTTCTAGTTTTTAAAATTAGTGTTATAAACTTGTTTATTTTTTATATAAAATATTTTTTTTTGAATTAGCAAGTATATATTTTTCATGATAAATTTTAATTTTAATAAAACAAAAATAATATTTTGTAATTATATTATCACAAATACAAAATACTAAGATGACAATTATAAATTACAGATTAAATTTTTTAATAGAAATATATAATATTAATGTATTTATTTTTTTTTCAAATAAAAAATTCTTTTTCATCCTAAATAAATGAATAATGTTTTGAATTTCTTATTGAAATAAAAATTAGAAAAATGAAAAAGAAAAATAGAAATGTAAAATCGATTATCTTTATTAAAAATAGCCCATGGGATTTGTTATGGGCCAAGTATTGGGGGGCTAGCAGGGCCGAAAGTAGGGTAGTAGTTTTTGATTGTGGGCTTTTCAGGATAGCCCCTTTCTTTCTCGACTTGTTAAAAGCTAGAAGAAAATTGAAGTCCGTAGACGAAGGAAGAGTCACGTGCAGAGAGGAGGGCAGCAAACCTTGGCCAATCAAAGGATCAAAGGTTGTTGTCGGTATATTATTTGTATTTAGGCACAAAGACTCTCTTTGTAGATTCGACTCTGACGGCTACGTTTTTCAATCACTCAACCAGATCAGATCAGATCTCACCTAATCTCATCTCACGCTCTCCAATTTGCAGGTGAAAACCCTAACCCTAGCGTATCTAAAATACTAGGGCATGCGTGTTTCCTTTTTAATTTTCCATTATTCTGTTAAATGTTACTGCTCGATCTGTTCTTGGCGATTGGAAATTTGTGTTTTATTTTTTAATTAATTTAGAGTAGAATTTGTGGTGTTAAATGCCTTTTGTTTCCGCAGTTGAAAATGGCTGAAGAATCAAAACCGGGGTTGAGGAAGCCTGTATTCACCAAGGTTGAGCAGCTCCGCCCAGGCACTTTTGGCCACACTCTCACTGTGAAGGTTGTTAGTGTAAAGATGGTATTGCAGAAAGGGCGTGCTGATGGTCCTCAAGTACGCCAAATGAGAATTGCTGAATGTTTGGTTGGGGATGAGACTGGATTGATTATCTTTACTGCTAGAAATGATCAAGGTACTTTTCGTTTTTTTTTTTTTGAAGGTTCAGGCACTTTGATTGAATCAGCAAAATGGGGTTTAATCATTATAGTGTGTGGCTTGTTGGTTCCAAGTGGTTGTTCTTTGTTCTTGGATTCGAGGAGGTCAGACTTCCTTGTGATTAAATAGTTTTATCTTGAATTTGTTCAAATGCCCTCTTTCTTTGAGTGCTTGCAGGGTTCAATATTATTCTGGCAATGCAATTGCGTTTAGATTTCCCATCATTTCTCGATGGCTTTTTCTTTGTCAGAACTATTTATCTGATAAGATTACTTATGGAAAGATGTTTGGGTGACATTTTGGATCAAATTGATAAATCTTCTTTGTACATGGCACCAAAAAAGAAAACCCTTTAACCATACCGATTGACATTGCAGTTGAGGTGCTTTTCAAAGCGTTTTTTGTGTGAAAAAAACATCAAATTGATGCCTTTTTAGGTGGTTTTTGATGATTTTGATAAGATGAAAAACACTTTGAAAAAACCACTAAATCGCATTACCAAACACACGTTAGTTCAGATTCTAGATGCTGCAACCATTTTCACTGTCACTCCCAACTAAATAACTGCAACCTTGTTTTGAGTTTGTGTTTTGATGATTTGTTTGAGGCTTTTCTTCTAAATTTTTTTTTTCAAAAGAGCACGAGGCATGTGTGGTTTTGGTTTCTTCATCTGTCAAGTGAGGAATTGATGATTTGAATCTGGATTATGCAATCCTGCATCTTTATTTTTGGATTTTCCTAGTCCTGTTTGTTTTGTTTAACTCATGTTCTTATCTTTTCTTAGTGGACTTGATGAAAGAGGATTCTACTGTGATCCTTCGCAATGCGAAAATCGACATGTTTAAAGGATCAATGAGGCTTGCTGTGGACAAGTGGGGCCGTGTTGAAGTCACTGAACCTGCTGATTTCACTGTGAAGGAAGATAACAACCTGTCTCTGATTGAATACGAACTTGTCAACGTTGTTGAAGAATGACTTCTGCATGGTGTTTGCTACTCAACTGGATGGTGACCTGAGAATAAAAAACAACTCAAGAAAAAGCAATTACTGTTAGAGGACATTATGTCCAAATGCATGTGAAAGTTAGTTTATGAAAGAGGATATCTGCAAAAGCTAATACTGCCCCAGTTGCTTTTACATTTCCCGTAAATCCAACAGCAGCCTTTGATTGGACTTCCAAACAGATGGTGATGGCTATGAATCAGTGAGTTCACGCAGCTTCCTTTTAGAACTTGGTTTGGTTTGCTTACTGCCTATTTATTTTTGGACAGTTGTTGATCTTGCTCTATGTCATGACAGCTATAAAAATTACCGGAAGTTATGTTCTCTACTTGCTCTAATTTGCTTGGTTCTTGCATGCTTGGTCTTTGAAGTCCTGTTGTCAACTCCTATCTCTACTTTGTACAAATGTGAAAACCACAATTGGAGGCTGGACCAAGCCCTTCACTTCAGCTATAGTATATGTGAGACAGTGAGAGTGGGTTTCCTTACGTGATTGTTCGAACGAAGCATTTTCGGGGAGGAGACTGTATAGGTAAAGAGTTGATTTTCAATTACAAAACAAAGTTCTAATACGACTAAGCTCCCAGCAGCAGCTAGTTCTTCCAATTGAATTGTTAATTCCTTTAAAATGTTTTCTTATCAGGAAAAAAAAAATCACTCAGTTTTTAATTTTGTTTCAAACAATTAAAAAAAAAACAATTTTTTACATTCATTTTTGCATTTTTAAAAATTACTCTTGTAACCATTTTTCAACTTCAAATCAAACACTAACTGACAGTAAAATATGAGAAAATTTGATGTTTAAGTGGTTAAGGGAGAGTATTTCCATTTATTCTTAAGTGAAAAAAAAACCTGAAAGTATCATTTGGACGTGGTGGCCGTAAGTTTCAACGGAACCCGGCGATTCTCAGATGATGGTGGACAACGCAGTGTACACCCGAAAGCTCCGAACATGGGTCGTTTTCCTGGCCTAGGAGTGATAGGCTTGGTTGTTTCCAGGCTCATCTGTGCCTAGTGCCTAGGCTTGAAATTAGGCCCAAGTCTTGAAATTAAAAAATAAATTTTATAAATAATTTAACAAATAAACTTGAAAAGAAACTTTTCTATACTTTTTACTGTCTTGTTTATAGAGATTTCAATTTCTCAATGAAGATTAACAAAAAAAAGTAACGATGTCTAATGAAATCTTATGAATATTATATATAAATATATAGTTAATTAGTGAGTTATCTCATCTATTTGTTTTTGTAGCTAGGAGGGAGGAGAACTATAAATAACCTCCATGATTGTGTCATATTTTTATTTGATCGTTTCTTTACGGTTTGTTTAGAATTAAATTATATAAATAATTGAATTTAATTTCATATGTGGTTTGAATTTAATTAATACTATGTTATAATTTTTATATTTGGAATAAAATACTAAATCACATAACTAAATTTAATTATATTATTTAAAATATTTATGGAATTGAATTAAATTAATATTCTTAGCTATTTTACAACATTTCCTTTATAAGGTGAAAGAAAATGAAAATAAAAATGCATAAGTTACTAGGTTGACCAATTTTTTTTTTCCTTCCTAATTAGTGCTTTTATAAAATGAGAATAACACCTTGATTAGGCAACAACTTTAGGAACCTGTTGTGCCTCTGCAACTTCTGGAATATTGGGAAGCTCACCTGGAGTGTCAAAAAAACAAATTTCTTTTTAGCCTCTTCTTCAACCTCCTGTGATGAAAACAAATGTTCTGCTTCTGCTGTTTCTGCTCTTTCTTACAATTCATGAGTTTTGATTATGAAACAGTCACGAGTTTGAATTTTATTATTTTTATTTATTTAATAAAAATTAAACATAAGATAATATGAATTTGTGTTAATTTCAAGTTTAAAAAACTTTTATTTGAGGGGGGTGTTGGAGAATAATATAAATCATATCCTGAAACATTACCTAACAATTTAACCTATTGAGTTGAGATGATTTCTTGACAAAATATAATCACGCCACTTGAGCAAAGCGTGTATTAAAAAAAAATTGAAGACACTAGAACGCATGAATTCAGATGCAAAAGAGAGTTTTGAAAGGATGAAAATAAATAGAAGTAGCAAGGATTTTGAGAGAAAAGAAAGAAGTGTATTTTTGGAATAGTATATTTAATCTGGAATTACTGTAGTAAATCAGAGGATTTTCTTTTAATTTTTTTGTTTATTTTTTATGATTTGGAATTCAAATCAAAATCCTTAAAAAAATTTCAAATATAAAAATTGTTTTACCCATTAAAACTGATTAATCTTAATTAGTAGTTCGTACGTTTAATATTGATATTAAATAGCTACACAAGCAAACGAAATAAAGTTTAGCAAGAATAATAAGCAGGTATGTAATTCAATTATTTGTAAAAATCTTATTATTGTTGTACCAAAATAAATATTTTTATATAAATTATAAAAAAACTTTCTGAAATACCATGAAATCATATAGACCATCCAAAAGTTTGAAGATCTGAAAGAACACTCCTTTTATACCTCAATCTCTCTTAATTAATACCTAGAAAAAATATTTAAATTAATTAGAATTTTTAGAAATTAGATAGAGAATATTAAAAGTGAAACTAAAAAAAATTGACTAAAATAAAATAATAAAATTTATATCGTTCATGTACAAAAAAATGTTCCCATTTTTTTATATTTATTATTTTTTTTTAACTATCTTTGTAAAATACTTAAGCGCATTCAAGGTAAAAAAAAAGAGTTTCTGTAATATTTATTTTTTAAATATGAACAAGGTTCGTGTCAAATCTTCAAATTTTTATACAATAATTTTAGAATACTGAGTTAATTATTGTAATCATCCTATATTTTTCATACAATCTAAAAGATGTGCATGATTCTATCTAGCAAGACAATGTTACACCTTCCACCGTGCCTGTAAAACAAAATTTACTCCGAAGTGGGGGAAAAAAATTAGACTTGCGCATTAAATAACTAAGGAGAGCTTGGGGCAAAGAAGGCCGGAAGGAATTGACATCTGATTATCTCCATTCGTCAAGTTATTTAAGCATCAATCTTGACATGGAAGTTTGGGCGATTTTCTGAACTTGTGTGGATCTGAAAAACATGATATTATTGACAGAAAATGACGAGGTGGCCGAGTTCCAATAAAAATAAAAATTAAATTAAAATTAACATGGTGTAATAAGGTTAAAAACTCAGGTCGATCCATGAAGTGATCACTAGAAAAACCCATCAAAACTTGTTATTTTTTTCAAAATATGCTACCTTTTCTTTTTCATAAAATTAAAAAGAAATACAGATTAAGTTAGTGCATGGTTTAGCTGTGTGCTGTCCTAACATGATCCCAAATAAGTGGGAATAGAACTGGTATGGAGTAAGAAACTCATGTACAAGAAGCCTATAATCATACACACACACACACAAACAAGAAATCTTAGCAAGTGGGAATCTGGCTCCAATAGCAATCATGCCTTGTACTCCCATGATGAAAGGGCCACTCAGATGAATGATAACGAGAAACAAAACCTATAATTAAGCCCCGGCTTGATAAAAGAAGAAGGAATCCAAAGAAAAAAGAGGAGGTGAAAGATAGTTTGCCTAGCGAGAGGACGAAAGAAAAATATATATTGATGCTCCTGTTCCCAAATAAATAAATAAATAAATAAATTTGATACATGATGCTAACCATAGAGTGCATGAGTCTAAGAATTTCCATTATTAAATAAATAACAAAAAAAAAGAGAAGAAAATAATACACTCCCACACACACACGCTACAAGCTGATCATCACATGGGTTTCTACCCACATACAATCTTTAATCATGCAAACAAGTCCTTAAATAAAAAAATAATCTATATTTTATTATGTTTTTTTTTCTCTTGCAACCTTCAAAGAAGAATTAGGATATTGTTACTGTTTAAGATTAAGATCTTTGTTTTTTCTTAGAATGATTATTTTGTATCAGTTCATGGAGTGGAAGAGCACAGTCAAGCCCTTTCTTTTGACTTAAAGACAACACCTTAGTGAGATACTCTGCAGCGAAAGGAACATGATTGGGGGAAACACAACACTTGCACGTAGTTGGTAGAATCTTTCTGTATCTGACCTTGAAAAACTGCTTAGAAATCTCGAGATGAGTTGTATTTTTGCAGGAAATGGGAATCCATGTGGGAGCTCATGAGGAAGGCAACATGCAGCAGAAATATTAGAAACTCTCAGGTCCTATAATTAACCTGAGCTGTTATTTCTGTATATCGAAGCACACACACACACACACACACACACACATTGGCACCTGTTTACTACTGTCTTGTCCGTAACAAATTAATCTCTAACGTCTTCATGTGAATCATGTGTGGGGTAGAGACGTCGAGAAAGACTCTTGCGTCCCCAGCAACGTGAGGGTGGCTGCGGGCATGTTCATGGAGAAGACTCATGAGAACCAACGTACGAACTTTTGGTTCCCTTTGGCCTGCAAACAATTTTTTCTTGTCCATTTATCACGTTCATGTTCACATGGGTACTGGATACCTCTTTAACTTTAGTTGATTGTGAGAGCGTCATCAATTACTGAATGTTGACGATACTACTCATTGGAGTTTTCGATTTTCGATATTTATCAGCCTCTTTGCTATTTTTAATTTCATCCATGGCCGTTAATTATACATCATTGTTTTAAAATTTCTCTGAGCTCTAATTAAAATTGAGATTAAATTTTAAAAAAATCAATTTGGTATTAACTTGATTGATCCGATCATAACTAGTTATTAAAAAAAATTTAAAAAATTTTAATTCAAATCAAGCATCGAAGTCCCCGATTTGAACCTCAGGTCAAATCATTTTCAAATTAGATTTAATAATTATATTAGGTTCAATAATTTTTTTTATTAATGTAGATATCCAAACCAATTTACGCGTACCTTGATTAATTCTATATGCCTTGAAGTTTACGATTATGTAAACTTCTAGTGGCTCTGAGGTTTGTGGGATTCAAACTGGTAATCTCTAGAGAATATACATATATAAAACATGACCAGTTAAGTTAGATTTCTCAAGATTTAATAACTTTTTTAATTCAATTCATGGTGGGGTTCTTTTAATTAGTGTGTTCTACGCACATTACTTGATAAACTCCTGGTTCAATGGACAATGATGGTTAATGGCAGATTTTAGTGAAAGACATGGAAACTATCCTCTTATGGTATTACTTGGAGAGAGTAATGATCTTCATATCAGTGTGCTTGTTGTATTCGAAACTGAACAAGTGTTCGAAGCTGAATAAGAAGACGCTGAGAAAAGTTGAATGGCTTGCGGTACCATTTTGTCAGCCTTTCTTTTGTTTTCTAGTTCTTTTCCTTTCTATCCATTGGCGCTGCTCTATGTAAATACTTTATCTCTTTTCATGGCGGACATCCGCCAGCATGCTTTTTATAAAACCTTCTGTGATTATTACTATGAAAAGAAAAACTATATTATATATTGTTGTTCCAATGTCATTAGCTATCCAGCTACTTATCTTCTTCTTCTTTTTTCCTTTTCACTCCTAGCTAGGTATGCTCTCATAACTGACTGCCTGCCTGCCTGCAGGTTACTTGGTCAATGAGCTAGTGACATTTTATTGGGAAAATAAAATTTATGGGTTGCTGTAGAGCTAGTGGGAATCAAACAAGATGGATCTTTTCGGGTGACAAAATGAAATTCAATATAATGAATGGTATTAACTATTGATTTTTTAGAAATCGTAAGCGTGTATATATATATATATATATATGACCTCGTATCTTGAACTGCTACAATGGAAGAAAAAACCACTCTTAGGACGAACTGAGAAAGCGGTCTGGAAGTCCAGTCCAGGGGACAAGATCCAATCGTTTGGTAGCCTAGAACTTGTCAAAACAGTACGTAACCGATTGATTTACATGTTGGAAAAAAAGAAAAAGAAAAAAAAGAGGGTCATGATGTATACCTGTGCTAAAACTCCTTCGTTTTCTCTGTATATATCCATGTGATGGATAAATTATGTCCTCCAAAGTCAACTTCCTTACTTGGCTGAGTGGATCTACAAGCATGATGGAGCGTGTCCTGGGTTTGAATCATTTTGTCATTGTCCTAATTGTTTTCCATCTAATGTTCAATTTTTTTTTTCCCATTAGAACAATGCGATGGGGGAGATTTTTTGAAAAAATTGAAAAGAGGATCCAATTGAGAAATGTTTGAAACATTTGAAATGTGATTGATATAATATTTTATAAAACAACCGACACTACCATAATTCTTAAAAATACCGATGGAATCTTCTATTGGCAATAAATTTATTGATGGGCACACGGATAGAAATGCTATATCAGTAAAACTCTTGTCGGTAATTTTTAGTTTGTTGGTGAATCCGTCAATAATAAAATTATCAACAGATTTACTGGCGGGAAAAGCGCACGAAAAAAATCGTCTGCTTCATTCCATCAGTATTTCTCTCGGGAATGTTGCCATATAACTGACATAAATACTGTATACAATTCTATCAGAGATAAAACACTAGCACAATGGCATTTGCAGTAATTATTTTCTAACTCTCTAGAATATACCGACGTCGAACTTAATCTATCAGTAATACCGTTAGTAATTATTTAAAAATAATTTTTTAAAAAAACTGAGTGGCTTGGGGAAAAAAAGAAAAAAATCAACTCAAACAAATTTACAACAAATTAATAACACACAAAAAAACAACAACAACAAATAAATAAATCAATTAAAAACAATTTCAACCTAACCTAGAAAACCTATTTCAGAACTCATAATCTAGCAACAAATAAAATAATTTAATTGAAATTGAAAAATAAATCCAACAAAATTAATCTCACATGAAAAAAAATCCTACAACAATATTGATACAATTATTAAGAACAAAAAAATTAAAAAAATAGATATAATGAAAAAAAGAAAAAAAGAAATCTTACCTTAATGTAATTACGAGTGAAGCTGAGAAGATAAAAAAAACAAATTCATAAAGTATGTTAATTAAAAAAAATTAAGAAGAGAAAAGAAAAGGAGAAGAGAAGACATATATACCTATGTGCGGAGGAGAAGATAAGAGAAAAGAAAAGGAGTTAAGGAGAGAAGAGAAAGAAAGAAATGGACATTTGTGTTTTTTACATAAGAAGAAGAAGAGACGTGTTTGTTATGAAATGAGGGACTCTAGTCTTTTTATTAAGGTATTTTACCGATAGTTTTACCGATAAATAATTAAATATTAATATTTTTAATCATTCCGTCGATAATTCTGTCTGTAATATTTAATTTAAATTTTCAATTTAATTTAAAATTTTCAAAAACCCCTCAAATATCACCGATAACTTTTTAATCAATCGATGATTTTGTCTGTAAAGAACAATAATTAACAGTGCAATTGAGAAGTAAACAGTTCTAGAACTCTCTGAAAAATACTGACGAAATTAATTTGTCATTGATACCCTTTGTAATTGATATAATGAACAATGTCAGAGAGAAGTGAGTTTACCAACGAGTTTACGGATGGATTTTAGTGACGATATAAATGACATGTCATTATACTTTTTGGCCTTGTTTAATTCATTTTTTCTCATTGTAATTCTCTTAGTATATATCGAGAGAATATTTATGTCGGTATTTACTGATGGATATAGCAAGAGAATATTTTATTGGTAAAATTAATTGTAATTTACCAATAAAAATATTTTATTAGTGTTTCTATTTGTATTTATCAATTTTTTAGTAGTTACACGACCGAACCATAATTCATAATATGCTAATTAAGGAGAACAGTAGCATAGAGAGAATATAGATGTTTGCATTGTATATCTAAATTATTAAGGTTCACAGGGCTAGCTATAGATACAAGTCCACATGTCCTACAAATGTAAATATATATAATCACGATGATTTTAAAAATAAATTAATAATTCCCAAAGATCATAGATATCCAAAGGATCAATAATGATTGCTAAAGATTAATTAGATGAGTAATTAGATCACGCTACTCTAATATTCTTAATGTCACTAACACTATTATTTAACACACTCAAACTTAATTAGGTGGTGGATCAGTGGAAATCGACTTGAGCTTGGAAGATAAGTCTTGAAAATGTTCGTTCTTGAAACACATCATTTTAGGCAATTTGAACATCGATTATCACGGTGCAACAAGGTGGCACCGAAAGGTTGAAAGATGATTGTGCAGAAAGATGGAGTCCATAGAGTAAATTAAGTACCCCTTGTAATAGTTATATGATCAACACATGATGAGCAAAAAATGCTATATCAGGATGAGTGACATTGAGATATATAGTGTAGGGTCACATGGTGTTGTACCATTACAAGCGTGAACTCGCCATTAGACTCAATAGTTGGAGTAGTTTTATTATCAGTCAAATGAGCAGGAAACAAGATATCTACAGAATATCTAGCCTATAAATAAGTAGTAGCTAGAGTGTCGTCTGAAGAAACTTGTAGGCGTAAAAGAAAACCTAGTTTGGCTAGATCCTCTTTTTTCGTACTATGATTGAAGAACTCCTTCTTAAGTTTTGTGATGTTGAAAATTATCCCTTGTAATAGTTATATGATCAACACATAGGAGAGGTAGCATGTGTTTGAAGCGAATCCAAAATGACTCACGGTAGAGTGGTATTTCTCAAATCAAACTTGGGAATCTTGTTTGAGATCATATATATAAAGCTCGATAAAATGATAAACTTTTTCTAGTGGATGATAATGGCGGCTAGAAGAAGGATATATACAATTGTTTTGAAAGATTCCCTTCGAGGATGACATTATTCTTGACATCCGTATGAAATAATTGACACTATTTGACAACAGCAACAACTTCGTAGTGAGGTAATAAGATGAGCTGCAGAGCAAAAGTCTCCTCATAGTTAATGTCATATACTCAGGATTTAAATCTTTCACTATAAGTCGACGTCTTTATATATAATTCTCAACAAGCCATCCGAGCGAGTCTTGATTTTACAGATACATTTGCAACCGGCTATAGCTTTTCTAAGCGAAAGATCAACGACCACCTCTCCAACGTTTATTTTGTTTAAGGTTAATATGTAATTATTCATCTGACATAACTTGGTATCATAAAGGATCGGTGCTAGCTTCCTTATAGGTTTAGGGCTCATGCAACAAGGAAACGATAGAACAAAAGCGAAAATCACGAAACCAGGAAGGTTAAGTGGTGACTGTTTGGCAACATATATATATATATATATATATATAGAACCACACGTTGCACCACAGTAATATATATATTACTGTGGTGCAACGTGTGGTTTCACTGTATTGCCAAACTGTATCTAGATCGGATAGAATGACATAATGGAAGAGATGGTTGTGAAAAGCAATCATAGTATGAGTGAAGTAGCATCTTTCATCGGAGTAGATTTTTCTTCATGAAAGACCTGACATGCTAGTTTGGTGAGCTTATATATAGTAGACAACTCTAAGAGAATATTGATGCCGACCAACAAACTCTACATGGTTATCCTTAAGAAATAACTCAATAAAAGGATATGTGAAGACGAAGTACGTAGTTGATAATATTTGAGATTGTGATTAAAAAAAAAAAAGAAAATCAAATGACATAGGATGAGATACGCTAAAATGTTGAGACATAGGATCACATAATTAAGCTGGTGAGCTTATATTAAATTATTATAGTATTTCAAGAATATTACAACTTATCTTACATTATTGTCATATATTCTAGTATACAACATCAATACATTTAATTATTCAAAGCATGGGATGAAGTACTGGGTATGCATGGTTTCTATATATTCCTTTATAAAATATGAAATACCATAGGGATAAGGAGGCTAAAGAAGAAACTTTTGGAAACAAGTAAGAGAATG
>Ga0325414_1006259_pt1 | contig 12609 bp, 6 predicted proteins | sample PopdelMetagenome_8_FD_206183 | JGI IMG/M metagenome (GOLD analysis project Ga0325414, IMG submission 206183) | Populus deltoides microbial communities from Bellville, Georgia, United States - Leaf-PdKOR-R3 | ecosystem: Host-associated > Plants > Phyllosphere > Phylloplane/Leaf | place: USA... | reverse complement strand
CAATTTGGACATATCTTAGTTTTAAATCTCTTTTGGTCTTAGCCTCTAGCACTTTAGGTGATCCTTTGGGCTTACTTGTCATTGCCGTTGAACGCTTTTCAACATTTGCAGGCATTGATTATTATTCGATGTTTGAATAAAAACAAATACAAAAATTATATATATCTTACACCACCATTTGTCAATCATTAAGATTATTCACTAGCATTAAGTTGCAGGTCGTTTTTAATTTTTCTGAAAAAAAAAATCAGGTGCTACTAATATTATTTTTTAAAGGAAAAAAATTCAAATCGCATGAGGGCGGGCTGACTTGATATAATTCGGTTAACTTTGCGAGTCCAAAAACAACCTATAAAAACATAGTTTGACTAAAAACAATTCAAGACGACATCTTTTTTTTTAATATTAAGATAGATAAAAACATATTGGATTGACTTGGATCTAATATTTTTTTCTACCGGAAAAAAATTTAAATCGTATGAGAATTAACTCGATATAACCCGGTTAACTTTGTGAGTCCAAAAACAACCTATACAACTTATAAAAACATAATTTGACTAAAAAAAAATTCAAGATGACAACAACCTATACAACTTGTAAAAACATAACTTGACTAAAAAACATTTAAGATGACATCTTTTTTTAATATTAAGATAAAAATATATTGGATTGACTAGGATCAACCGGGTTAACAAGTCAAATTCACAATCTAAATTATGAAACTATAATAACCTTATAGAAAGCAAATCAAAATAAATTATCAAGACTAATTCCCAATCAATCTAACATTAAAGGTTAAAATTGGAAAAAAAAATTAATTAAAAAAAACCTAAAAAATTACCCCAATTAACCTGACAAACTTGCGACATGAGTCATAACACCGAGATAACCTCATGAAAAGTTAATTGAAACAAATTATAAATTACAATCCTTAGTTAGGCCAATATTAAAGGATGAGATTAAAAAAAGAAATCAATTAAAAATAACATAAAAAATGACTTGAGTTAATCTGTCAAACCCATGACCTAGGTTATCAGATCGAGATAACCTTGTAGAAAAAAATATAAAAAATGACACGATTTAACTCGGGCTAACATGCTAAATCCACGACTTTGATCATGAGACTAAGATAATCTCATAGAGAGTAAATCAAAATAAATTATAAAACTTGATTTTCAATCGTCTCTATCGGACCTAATGTTGAACAATAAAATTTATAAAAAATATAATTAAAAAAATAACACAATAAGTGAGGCAAGTCAACACGGGTTAACCCGTTAATCACTATTATCGAATCATGAGGTCAGGAAAACCTAATAAGAAGCAAACTAGAACAAATTATGAAGCCTAATCCTCAATCAAACACAATATTAAATGATAAAATTGAGGGGGGAAAAGTTAATTAAAAAAAAGAAAAATAATTGAGTCAATTAGGTTAACCCGTCAAACCTACGATTCGGGTCGTGAGACATGATCAACCCAATAAAAATTAAATCCCCTCAGGTCATGAGACTAAAATAAACTCTTAGAAAGAAATAAAAAAACAATCTGATTTAACCGGGGTTAAAACGTCAAAACTTGTGACCTTGGTCGTAAGACCAAAATATTCTCATAGAAAGTAAATAAAAAAATATCAAGAAGTTCAATTTTTAATCGATCAGTATTGAATAATGAAATTAAAAAAAAATCAATTAAAATAATGACACAAAAAATAACTTAAGTCAACTCGGATTAACTTGTTAAGTATTATTTCTGAGTCATGAGGCTGAAATAATATAATAGAAAATGAACAAAATAAATTATAAAATTTAATTTCTAATTAATCTTCTGATATTAAATGATAAAATTGAAAGAAAAAAAAGTTAATGAAAAAAAAAAGCCCATGATGTAAGTTTAGTGGTCATAATTGTGATGGATAATTAGATTTCTTTGGCTGATTCTCTTAAGTCTTAACCAAGAGAACAAATCATGTTTTCTCCAGGGAAAGAAGCTATTAGTTGCCTTGAGAGAGGTAAAAATGAGCCTTATTCACATTTTGTCCATGTGAGTTGAGTTTTAGGTACCTTTTTTACACCCTAAAATTTGGATCCATCACAATTTTGCTCATGTGATTATTGGTAGTTTCATGATGTGGATATAGGATTTGATAAGTTAACTTAGTAAATTTAAATTTTTTTTATTCTTTTATTAATTTTTTTTAATTTTATCCTTCATTATTGATTTGATTGGAAATTAAATTTCATGATTTATTTTGCTTTTTTTTCATGAGTTTATCTCTCTTTCATGACTCAGGTCACGGGTTTAGTAGTTGACTCGAGTTCTTTTTTTGTGTTCTTTTTAATCGATTTTTCAGAGTCAGCTTCATCATTCAACATTAGATTTATTGGATATTGAACTTCATAATTTTTTTCAAATTATTTTTATGAGGTTATCACAATCTCATGACTCGGATTGTAGGTTTGACGAGTTAACTTGGTTGACTCGAGTTTTTTTTTTCTTTTTTCTAATTGAATTTTTTTTCTCAATCTCAATTTTCAACATTGAGTTGATTATGAATTAGGTTTCATGATTTGTGTCTGTTTGCTTTCTACAAGTTATTATCATCTCATTACTCATGTTGAGTTTTTTTTTTTGTCATTCTTTTATCATTTTTTTTTTCAATTTCATGTTTTAACATTATGTTGATTGAGAACTGAACTTTATAATTTATTTCAGTTTATTTTTTATTAGATTATCTCGGTTTCATGAACCAGGTCGCGAGTTTAACAGGTTAACTGAGGTTGACTTGGGTTATTATTTTGTTCTTTTTTTATTCATTTTTTTTCAATTTTTTCCTTTAACATTGGGTTGAATTAAAAATTAAGCTTCATTATTTGTTTTGATTTAATTTTTTATGAATCATAACCTATCATGTGGATTGGTAGGTTAATCTAAGTTGACCCAAATCAATATAATATGTTGTCATCTCAGTATTTATAAAAAAAATTCATCTTGAAATTTTGATTCCAACCATGTTTTTATTAATCATCTAGGTTGTCTTGGGATCCACTAAAAAAACCGATTCATATCAGGTCAATCATCACACGGTTTAATTTTTTTACTAAAAAAATATTAGCAACGTTTAGATATCTTTTTTTACATTAAAAAAAGTTAATCCAATATATAATGTAGCGCGCGCCAATAATCTAGTGATTTCTATGATATCAATAACTTAAACTATTCAAAAGCATCCTTTTTATTTCTTATTTCAAATGTATTTAAAAAAAATTAAATGTAGTACAGCACGTTATTGTACCAGTGTTATTTAAATCACTTGACGGGTTACCAGGTTGACCTATTAACCCGAAACTTGACCTGAACCGTATTTCAAATTAAACAAAGTGAGAATTGATCTGATCAAACCTGATCGATGCGATAAGACAATTTATGATCTAATTGACCTAGTCAAAATATATTGTAACTTTAAAAAATTAAAAAAATATTATTTTGATTATTTAAAAAAATCTCAAGATAAAGTTTTTGAACGTAATTTACATACCGGTATCAACCGAACAAGATTTAATAACCTTGTATTGTATTTTGTATTGAAGCATCCTTAATTAGTAATTTTCATTAACGGTTGCCTTCCATCTCATGCTAAAATTATAAACAACAACTATTTTAACCTTGTTCTTAAAATTCAAAGGTCAATCTGCAGCTTTTAATTTTGAAATTCAATTTGTACTTAAATATATAAAAATACCAAATTCAAAGGACAAGATGTTTTTTTCTCCTCGTAGGGACCTGCGAATTCATGGGGACGATCACATACAATACTCTGACCCAAAATTCTCATTATTTTTTTTTGGATTCCAGTATAGTAAAAAAAAATGATAAAATAATAGGGTACAAAAAATATTTAGAGAAATAGTTGTCCGTGAGTTGCAATTGTTACATGCAAGGTTTTCAAAAATATTATTTTTTTTTGACATAATATAAAAAATATAATATAAACTTGGATGGTAAAATTGTAAAATCATAAATAATTTTTTTTAATTAGTTATATATTGATAATTCTAGTTAATAAATTAAATTACATTAAAATATGATAAAATAAGTCAACAATATTATAATCAATGAGTGGTCTAAATAAAATGAGAAAGATAAATAGTATGAATTAATAAATTAGTGACTAGAGAAATAAAAAGTCTCAGAACAAAATTTTTTAATATAGAAGAATCATTGAAGAGTAGGAAGCACACATAAATCTAGTGACAACCTGGTTATTTTCATCACAATAAGTCTTGATAGACCCCTTTTGGGTTGCAAGCTAATGAGTTTAAATTAATAATTAACTAACATAAATTCAATAATGAAATAAACCTTTAAACAATGTCTAATGTGCTAAAAAAATTTAAATTAAAAATAATTATTTAAAAATAAATAAATAAATAAATAAAATAGAATAATAGAAAAAGCCTTCATGTTAAAATTCCTCTATGTAGCCTGAATCTTCAATTTTTGTATATTCTTGGTAGATTTGAGTCCTGATTTTAGATATGTCGTTCTCTCTTGATTTCAAACATGTCGTTCTCTCCTGATTTCAAACTTGTCGTTCTCTCTTATTTGGATGAATTATTGAACCTACGATATATAGTTGGAAATTTTCAGATGTCTAGTTTCTATCCTAACTTTAATCGAAGCAAAATCATATCGGTAGCTCTAAATATGTCCCAAACAATACACGAAGATAATGTTTGACATATTTGATAATATTAATTTACTAAATTTGACCCTCTGAAATATTATGTTCCCTAACTCTATTTGACCTGAAAATTTACCACATCATATTTTCATGTATCTAATATTTCTCTGTAAAATTTCAGCTTTATCCAATATATGATTTGAAAGATATGTTCAATCTCGCAAAACTAGTCAGCATGCATTTTAAGGCCAAATTTAGACTTGACTTAATTCATATCATAAATTTAGTAAACTCATAAAATCAGACCGGGTTTATCGATTTTGCACGAGTTGAGTCTGATTTTACTGGTTTCGAGTTTTTAGTCTGATTTAACACGTTAAATACATATTCACTCGTAAAAAGATTTTACGAGTTAACTCGCGATTTTAACAACCTTGGTTACATACAACTCTCTTAAATTGTAAAATTATTGAATACAAGATTCAATATAAAGAGGAGAGAGAGAAAAGTGAGCTTTGATATCTTTGGATGGCCGTATGGCACAGTCTGATCACTGTTAATGACTTTTCTTTGCATCGTTTAATTCATCTCAACAAGATCTTTCCAAAGATACCGGTGGTGTTGTTATCAAAACTTCGATATGTCTTCAAGGTTTTTTCCTTTTCTTATTCTCTTTGTATCTCTCCTCTCTTTTTATTAAATCTTGTATCCACAATTTGAGAGAGTAGCAGATGACACATGCGACTCACGAATTGTAGATGACGCTCGTGAATCGCATGTGACACTCAGGACTTGCGAATCACAGGTGTTATCTACTCTCCAAACTGAATTATTCCTAAATTTCCACTATGTTAGAGTCCAAAAAAAAAAAAACCTCAACTTCTCATGACATTTTTTGGGAAACAGCTAATTCCAATGATTTTTCAATCCACTTTGTTCTTCAACAAAAGCACATGGAAACATGGCAAAATGCTTCAAATTTGTTGGCAGAAAAGGCAACTTGCACAAATCTTTAACCAATAATTCACCTCTCTTTCACACATGGGACGCCATGTGCCTGAACAGCTCACACTTCAAAGCAGCACTGCAGTAGGGACACCCTTCCCAGATGTGTCGACCCTTTTCAGATTCAAAATGCCCTCTTTTCAATGCTTCCATGAGCTCTAGGGTATGTCCCAGCCCCACAGGCTGGTAATTGAATGGCTATTTAGCAATTTGACATGCATGGCCAATTATTTAAGGATTTGACATTGTGTTATGTTCAGTCCTTGTACATGCCGAAGGAATATAATAAAAATGGAGAGGATGGACCTCCATGTTCCTCCTCTCTGCTGGGCTCATTTCGATGGTCCCATATTTGTCAATGATGGGCGCATAGTTGAAGCCCGAAATGCTCTTTTGTGCTGTAATTTCAGGGATCAGGATAGGCTAGCCAGCAAGCGTGCATGCAACAATCTTAGCCTGTTTGATATGAAGGAATATAACGAAGATGGACCTTGATATTTTGAGTTTAAATCCTGGGATTAGCATTTAGAAAAATTATTAAATTTCTTGGAATATATCAAAACAATGTGGAGAATATATTCTTAAAATCGCCTGGTTAAAAAATTAATTTCAATCGATACGTAGGCTGGTTTTATTATATTTTTATAGTGGAAGAAAACCCACTCGACAATTTTTCCAAAACCATCACCATTGGCGTCGAGTGTGCACTCCACATCGCTGCAGAAGAAATTATATCTTGATTGGATTAGCCTAAAGGTTCGGAAAGCCATATTCTAAATTGAATTTAATGGAAATGCTTTTCAATCCATCTCTTAAATTATTTTTTAAATTATTTTTCATTTAAAAATTATTAAATTAATATTTTTTAAATATTTTTTAAAATTAATTAATATATTTTAATAATTTTAATGTGCTAATATAAAAATATTATCTTACACACACGTAAACACCCTTGCTAATCCTTCCAATTTACCGGTGTTTGTCTATTAATGAAGCACTTCTAAGAGCAGTCCCTAGGCCACAGTTCAGATGACTTTTCACAAATGCAATCTATAATAAAAAGTCATTGAGATCATAAATTTAGATATGAAATTGAAAATTATTAAAAGTATATTAAAATATTAAAAAAATAAAAAAAAATAAGAATTAAAATGAAAAAAACAAAACACGGCAAATTAAGATTGAATAATAAAATTAAAATTTAATATAAGGATCAATAACAAAAACTTAAAACCAAAAGAACATGGACAAAATTCAAAGACAAAACAAATTAAGGGGCATCACTCAAAATTTAAAAGATGAGATATGAAAATCGAGGAGGAAAGAAAAAAAAAAGAATGGGTTCTCAATACCAAATCAAGAGTCCGTTCAGGACACGCATTGTTCAATTACGAAAAGGTCTTTGAGAAGAATCGAATGCTTCCCTTGAAGTTGTTGTTTGACCATAAAGAGATTCTATACTATCAATAACTTAAAAACTACAATAATGTTTCTTCACGCTCTTACATGTGTAATACACGCGTTATCATTTTTTATATATAATTTTTATTAAATATTAAAATATAAATTTATCCCGAACCCCACCAAACAAAAACAAAATAACAAAAGCTAAATTTTTTTTTTTAAAAAAAAACCTTCCACCAAAGCAAAGCTCATGAGAGCCTTTTTAGTAAGTGAATGTGCATTTAAAGTTGAGAAGGCAAAAATGCCACTATACCATGCCTAGTTTATATATATATTTTAGTTTTTTTAATGTTAATTAAAAATAAAGAGATCTTAGGACTCTCGTTAGGCAAGCTAAATTTGTATGTCATTAGAGACAGAATAGTAACTTCACACTGTAACAAACTAAAGTGAATCCGAATATATATAGAGCTACAGTAAAAAATAAAATAAAAACATTATTCAAACGAACGCTGCCCTTTTTAATTTATTTATCATTCATGTCTAAGATTCGATATTGTCTATTTAAAGCTCCCCGTAAACATCTGGGCCAACCCCATGATAAGGACACTCATTTCTATTAACTCCAAAGAAAGCAAAGCTCCATAATTGCACCCATCATAATATAATATATAGTTTATGAAATCCCTAGATAATTTTTACTGGCATGCACCATGATGTAACCTTGTCAACCAACACACTTGGATCCCTTCGAAAAAGATGATGAGGATGGAGTCGAACTCGATCGTGTTAGTTGAGTTGAAGTTGCTTCGACACTAAGAGAAGCAGAAAAGTTCCCTTCAACAAGACACCTTTTATGTCCTACCTACAGACATATTATATCACAGTTGGTTCTGGCTAAAATCCTCTTAAACCCCATGCTAGAAGGCCAAGTGAAAGGGGGGAAAGAGAGGATAGGATGGTATTGATAGCGTATATCAAACGCACCAAGGCCATGACTGTGTGCGGCTTAGCTGCTCATGCAAGCAATTCTTAATGATAATAATTAACCCGTAATAAAGACGTGGTTGGTTCTCTTCGAATGTATTACATCACGCATCTTCATCCATAGGGTATAAAACAAAGATAAGGGCCAGAATGATGGTATTATTGAAGATAGATAGATCGAATTGCTGTAGCTTGCGCATCCCAAAATATATATATTATTTTTTTATACTTCGATTAAACTCGTTACAACAGTTTAAATTTAAAAACTCTTTAATCACTCTGATAAAGAATAATATAAATCATATCTTACGATCTCACCTGACAACTTAAATTTTTGGGTTGAATTGATTTTTTAACATGGTATCAAAGCCTTGATGATCAAGCGGACACGAGTTCGAATCTCGACATTCTTATTTATTTGAGGACCTCACCTAACAGTTTAAGTTATTGGGTTGATATGGTTCTTTGACATACTCGACTTGAATTCTAAATTTAAAAAAAATAAACCAAATTAATCATAGTTAATTCATCAAACTCGCGTCATGGATTATGAATTTCATTGGGCTAGATTAATTTTTTATTTTATCATGTGATAAGAAATTCAAAAATCTATTTATCATCTACCCAATATTAAATGATAAAATTTAATAAAAGTCACATATTAAAAATAAAATAATAGAAAAAAATTATTACAATAAAGCCTAGATGCGTGAATTTGAGCTGCACCTAATATTTTTATCTTTAATTTGACTTTTTTTAGTGTAAAAAAACAATAGCCAGCCGAGTGTAAATTACAACCTTAAACTAAAATACACATAAAGATGCTATCAAACTACAATAAGTTGATGTGATGAAATGAAATAAGAGTTGAAAAATATAAAAAGATGGCCTTTGGTGAAGCAAGTTGAGAAAGACCTTACACATAAAAACCCCAAACATCTTCTTGCCGTGCACGGGACTTTCATGAGAAAGACCAGGTCAGGCTAAGTGTCATTAAATTTTAATTTTAAAAAATATAATATGTTTAAATTACACCACTATTTTGAAGATTTCTGTAATAATTGTTTTTTCCCAGATAAGTACAGGGGTGATTTCAGGTTGAGAATTTGTATAAAAAACCATAATCATACCTTTGAAATGATGAATTGATTAAACAGGAAATTAAAAAGTAAGCTCAGTTGGGAATAAGAATTTGTAAATTATATACAAAAAAGAAAGCAGATCTTGTCTTTAGAATTTAGATCGTCCAAAGTCAACAAGGTATGATTTCCTTCGGCTGCAGCATCTATGAGTTGAGGGAGCAAGTTTTATCCCGTGATTTCTTAATTGATTCTTTTTTTTTTTTTAATTCACCTATAAATATTTTTCCCTTTTTTTAAGACAAAAGAGAGTTTTTTTTTTATTTTTTATTTCCGTTCTTAAATTAATTTTTTCTAAAAGACAAAAAAAAAACGAAAGTGATAACAAACTGCCCATTAATTAAGCCTATCGATAAAATGAAGTGCATGGAGTTACTGGTTTCCATAGTTTAGTGGATCTCCACGGACTTGGACCCACCTTGTTTGGTAATTAACCCTTCATTAATTAACTCATGCTTAAGACAAGCTAATCTAGCAATACGAGGTGCTCGGTCCCTTTTTACCCTTCATTAAGACAGCATGCAGTTTTAGATCTCCAGCCAGTTTGACCTGGAATCTAGGTAATTTGAAGTATAAGCCAGATTGTATTTTAATAAAAATAAAAAAAAATTAATTTGGTATGATCCGTTTAACCCGACAGACTAATTAAAATCCGTGTAATTTTTTTTTTAAAAAAGTTTTTTTTTAAATGATATTATTTTTATTTTTTGTAAAATAAAAAAAATAAACCCGTTGTCTAAGATGTAGTATGAATTGAAAACTACGATAAAAGATCATGAAAAATTCTCGAGGCTGTTTCAGTAAATCGAGTTTTCAAAATGTCGCATGGCAGACCAGGACAAGCATAGAGACCGAGACCTCCGCCTTGTTTCTTTCTCCTCCATCACCACCATATCACCTTCATAACATAATTATCTTTACCTTCCTTTCTGACAGAACCAGAACTCGACCAAACCCAATTAAAAATTCTAACGATTATTAGCCCTAAGAGAAAAAAAATTGATGCAAAGACCGTATGCATCTTGCACCTTATGTCATTGTTTATTGTAGGTGTAAAAACGAAATGCCACCAAACCTCAACACCTACAATCTCTGTCCCTTGATATCCACTTCATTACCCCAATTACCAAGAATGAAAACCCCACCACAACTGCATCCTAAAAGCCCCCCTTTGATGATCTTCCTTAAAGCTTCTGTTTCATGCCCTCTTATTTTTTGTGGGTTTTAAATGAAACATGGTACTGGAGGGTAAAAGACCCACCATGAGCAATAACAGGAGGGGGTTTTATGTTAGAATGAAACTATTACACAGACATGCTGGACTTCAACAACAAGAGAAGAAGAAGAATCTTTGTTTCAAATATTACAAATGGCTTCTTTGGTTTTCTCTTCTTCTATATTTCCTTAGCTCTTGCTTCTTCACCCACAAACCCATTCCCCTTTCCAAAACCCATGTCTCAGAATCTAAAACTGTTGTTTCCCGTGCCCTCTTTGAATCCTCCAACTCCACTTTCATTCAACAGAGCAAGAACATCAATCGAGGTATGTTGTCACTGTCGCTATAGAACAGCTCATTTATGTTTTTTAGACCAATGATTTTAATTGTTTCCTGTTTCGTTTTGTATAATTACAGGATTATTAAAGGATTTGAAGGTATACATATATGAGTTGCCATCAAAATACAACACGGACTGGCTAACAAATGCGAGGTGCAGCAACCATTTGTTTGCATCAGAAGTTGCCATTCATAAAGCACTATCAAACAGTCTTGATGTACGGACGTTTGACCCATACGAAGCTGATTTCTTCTTTGTTCCTGTTTACGTGTCCTGCAATTTCAGCACCGTTAACGGGTTCCCTGCAATTGGTCATGCAAGGTCCTTATTATCCTCTGCGGTGCAGCTCATTTCCTCTCACTATCCATTTTGGAACCGCTCTCAAGGATCCGATCATGTCTTTGTTGCCTCTCACGATTACGGCGCTTGTTTCCATGCCATGGTATGTTTCAAAAGCCTTTCAAAACCATCAAAAGTTTATGTTTCAAAAGCCTTTCAAAACCATCAAGAGTTTCGAACCTTGATGTTTATTCCATCTTTTGATGTGTTTTTTTGATTTGGTTTTTGGCTGTTTCTTGTGTTCTTTTTAAGGAGGAGAGAGCTATGGAAGATGGGATCCCAGAGTTTTTGAAGAGGTCGATCATATTGCAGACTTTTGGTGTCAAATTTAACCATCCATGCCAAGACGTTGAGAATGTCGTGATACCACCTTACATCTCGCCGGAAAGCGTACGGACAACCCTCGAGAAGTATCCGCTGACCGGCCGGCGGGAAATTTGGGCCTTCTTTAGAGGCAAAATGGAAGTGCACCCCAAAAACATTAGTGGACGATATTACAGCAAGTAAATAAAAAATCAATTTCCTAATCAATCAATTTTCAAATTAGATAATTACTTAACTGCCCTTGATAATTTTCTGTTCCTTATATTTTTTTCGCTGATCTTATTTTGTTTGAATTTGTTTCAGGAAAGTGAGGACGGTGATATGGAGAAAATACAGCGGTGACCGGAGGTTTTATTTGCAAAGGCACAGGTTTGCCGGTTACCAGTCAGAAATCGTCCGGTCGGTCTTCTGTTTATGCCCCTTGGGATGGGCCCCATGGAGCCCAAGGCTGGTGGAATCTGTTGCATTAGGGTGCGTGCCGGTCATAATTGCGGATGGCATCCGGTTGCCCTTCCCCACCGCTGTCCGGTGGTCGGAGATATCCCTAACCGTGGCCGAAAAGGACGTGGCCAATCTAGGAACTATACTCGATCACGTGGCAGCTACCAATTTGTCATCCATTCAGAGAAACTTGTGGGGCCCAGATGTTAGGCGGGCCCTCCTTTTCAATGATCGAGTGCAGGAAGGCGATGCCACGTGGCAGGTGCTTTATGCCTTGGCGCAGAAGATGGACAGGTCGTACAGAACCGTGAGGCTTCCAAACCAATAGTGGTTCGACACGTGGAAGGTACTATTTTGGGGACCCAAGTGCCAGCTAAGGGGGTCCGCTTTTGCCAGCTAAGAAACATGGAGCACAGCTGGATTTTTAATGTTTTTCTTGGATTGATCAAAACTACGGGAATTTTTAGAGGCAACGAGGTGGGGTCCAGCCAATGCAGAGATTAAGATTATCTGCAGAAATTTTTTGTGGTCCCGTGACTTGCTGGGTGAGTTGGCTGACTGTGATTGATGGGGCTGAGGGGTACATATAATTGTAAAGCAATACTGTAGATGATGGGGAGGTTTATGTTTTGAGAAATAATGAGAGAATAAATGCAAAAAGAGGCCCTGTAAATAACTCTAATAAGGAGTCCAAGTCGACTGCAATTTACTGAAAACCCAACCCAGTATC
>Ga0325414_1006256_pt1 | contig 12613 bp, 8 predicted proteins | sample PopdelMetagenome_8_FD_206183 | JGI IMG/M metagenome (GOLD analysis project Ga0325414, IMG submission 206183) | Populus deltoides microbial communities from Bellville, Georgia, United States - Leaf-PdKOR-R3 | ecosystem: Host-associated > Plants > Phyllosphere > Phylloplane/Leaf | place: USA... | reverse complement strand
GGGTCCTCTCCTCTCCACTCTTCTTTTCTTTGGGAAAGTTTTGGACTTTTTTGAAACTCATTGATATCTTGCATTACGTTTGCAAAAATGTGTTCTTGAATTCACTCACGCCTTGTGTTGAATCTTGATTTTAGAGCTCTACGTATATTTGCAGAAATGGGAGAAGAGACGTGCAAGGAATGCAGGAGCTGGGAAGAGAAAATATATTGGACCCATTTCCAGTGCGTACAGTTCTCTCAGTTCCTCCATTCTGGATTTGATCAACGCCTGGTATGCTGCTTTGCTTCAGTCTTTCCGGATTGTGCTTTGTTTCGTAACTAAAGGGTGATCTCATAATCTTGTCTACATTGCAAGCTACTCTATAAATTATACCTCTTTGATTTGGTGAAACTAGTTCCACTAACAATCATGATCAAATTTTTATTTTAGATTCCCCCCCCCCTCTCTTCTGGACTTTTTGACTTCCATGTAGATCAAGAGATATATGCTTATGCTCATAAAAACTTGATTTGCATTTATTTATCAAGGTGTTTTAAAATGATGCATAATGAATTGATATATTATTGGAGGAAGCAGAATCGACAATGCAACCAACTTATAGATTTTTTTTTTTTGGAGGTTGAGAGATTGAAATCAGCTCGCATATTTCTGTTACTTTGCATCCCTCAATTTTTCCTTAAAGGTGGAGGTTCTAATTGTTTATGGAATTGTAGGCTATCCCTGAAATATTTGCTAGACATCTGAGAAAGAAGTTGCCTGATACTGTGAATCTTAAAGGTCCTAGTGGGGCTGCTTGGGAAGTTGGACTAACAACCTACAATAATACCCTATTCTTCAATCATGGTTGGCAAGAATTTGTCAAGGACCATGCTCTTGAAGAGAATGATTTCTTGATCTTTAAGTACAATGGGGAGTCGGACTTCGATGTCTTAATGTTCGATATGCAGAGCATGTGTGAGAAGGTTGCTCCATACTTCGTCAAAAAATATGAATCTGCAGAACGTGGCAATGGCTGTCGAACAAAAAGAAAAACTGTTAAAAGTTCTGTTGAAGTTGTTTATGCCTCTCCTAAGGGTGTAGTTGGAGGTTCTCAACCTGAGGAATTTAAAGACAATGATACTGATGAAATACCAGTTGGGCAACCCATTGTCTCCCGAGTTACTGACAAGAAAATCTGTAGGGGAATCAAGTCAACTGAGGCCACTGAAGAGGATGTTGTTGGAGGTTCCCAACAGGAGGAGTGTACATATAATGGTTCTGACACGATACCACCACTAAGGCAGCCTATTATCTCCCCAGTTGGTAAGAAGAAATTTTCAAGGGAAATTAAGTCAATCAGGCCTGTTCAATACTGGCGTGTTGTCAAAAGTAGAGGACCTTCTACTCGTGAGGAAATAGAGACTGAACCTGGTAGGTTTCTTTACATTTTTGTTCTTAAGAAGAGTGCTTGTACTATATCTTCTACTTTAGAGCTCCCCTCTAGGCCTCTTTCTTTCTGTCTTCTGCAGAGCATGTTCGAGGCCAATCTATTTGCTTATTTGTATTGTCATGTGATGGAAACATTCTGGTCCATCTTGTTATTTATTTTCAGGGTGCGTGTCCACTAACATGTGGTCCTGACGTGCTTAATGAAGTGTATTTCTGCTAGATGCACAAAAGTGTTAGATTGATGAGTTTTTATTGTTCCAATAGTTCCAATTCATGAATATTTCAGATGTTCAGTCCCTTGGCAAACCAGTGGATACTGTGCACCATGCAAGGAAAGGAAGGAAAGTAACAGAGGAAGAGAAAAGGAATGCAATGCAATTGGCTGCAAGAGCCGTAACCGAGAATGGTTTCCTTATAGTCATGAAGCCCACACATGTGTATGGGAGATTCTTTGTGGTAAACATATCTTTCTTGACTTGTATCGTACCTTCTACCATGTATTGCCTTTTTTTTTCCTTTGTAATTCATATGCTCTTTTTTTTCCTTCTATGTATTGAGTCTCATAATGTTAATTGCTGCAACAGTTGGCATTGCATAGAAAACGCAGAATTTTGATCTTGTTTATTATATTTTGTGTTGCTTCATGCAGGCAATTCCTTCAGCATGGCTAGCTACACATCTTCCCATTAAAGGAAATCAAGATGTGATTCTACGTTTTAAAGATCGAGCATGGCACACCAGATTCTTCTATCACAAGTCTCGTAATAACGGAGGGCTGACTGGTGGGTGGAAGAAATTTGCCTTGGGCAACAATTTGCATGAATTTGATGTGTGCGTATTTGAACCTCTGGACCTGGTAAACTACCCAATTATCCTGAATGTCAGCATCTTTCGTGTCGTCGAAGAAGTAAGTCCAATTACCTCACAAGAGGACGAGAAAAAATCGCAGGGCCATGCATGATCGCACAATTCGTTTGGACTGTTTTATGCTAACTATTTTCTTATCAACTTAAGTATTCCAGACTAATGGATTTAGCTTTGGTAGTTGAAAGTTTGCTGTATGAACTTGACTAGATGAGGTTGTGATATATTGTATGTAAATACAAATGGTGATGTTTTCTTAATGTTTAATTTGATGGATTCAATGCTTGTATTGCAGTGGCTGGCTTGCTTTCTCCATCAATGATGGCCCCGGCTCTGTAATACAGAGCCAATTTCAGGCTGGAAGTCAACAAACGGACCTGGGGATCAAGTGGGCTAATCGGAGGCCACGTTTATGGCCCTTTTCTTTATTTATTTTTCTCTATCTCTTTCTTTTTTCAATGGCCACGTTTATTAATTTTGTATAGTATTTGATCATACAATTAACCATCGGAAAAACTATAATGATAGAGCACAAACGGAAAATAAACCCTCGAAAAATTTATAGCTGGATTAATTTTCTAGAAAGGATCGGATCATTATCGATAAATAAATTATTTTTAAAATATAATTTGTAGCATTTAAAAAAATAAAAACTGAAATATTACACGATACAACTAAAAGACTTGAAAAACATTACAGTGATTTCGTCCATAACTAAAAGAATTGAAAAATATCATGGAACTTCATTGTTCATATGACCAATGAAGTCCCTCCTTTCTTTGATTCAATTCTTCTTTTTTTTCATTCTTTTTATTTTGATTTCATTCTTTTTTTATTTATCTATTTCATCCTTATATGTTTTTTAAAAATCATCTAAATTATTTTTAGATAGACCAAATTGATTAAGTCGTGTCAGGATAATTTTCATATTATTTAATTTTAAATCTAAGTTAGACAAAAAGTGAAGTTGAGAGGTTTATTTCCTGTTAATTTTATCCTTTCTTTTTTTCTCATTTTCATCCTTAGAATTGTTTTCATTGAGCGATGGGGTTGCCTTTAGACTGGTTAAGTCAATTGTGTTATATTGGAACAATTTTCACGTAGTTTAATTTTAAACTTAAGTTGAATAAGAAGTTAGGTCGAGAGATTTTTATGTTAATTTCATCTTTTTTTCTTAATTTTATTCTTAGATTTTTTTACCAGTCGGATGGATTGTATTTAAACTCATTACGTCAACTAGGTTACGTCAAGTTAATTCTCACATAATTTAATTTTAAACTCGAATTAAAAAAGAAGTCGAATAGAAGGTTTGAAAATTAACATGTTAGGCTAGGTTTACTAACAATATTAAATAGTTTTTTTATAGAATATATATTTTTTATCACGGTAAAAAAAAAAATCTGCAACATATTACAAGCTTGTAAACTACTTTTTTTAAAAAAGAATTTCTTACAAGATCATGATTCTCAATTAATTAGAATGGAAATCATGTTTCTCATCGTGATATCAAGAAATTATATTAGAGAAAGGAAAAAACTCTCGCAGTTCCACAAATCCCTCAAAATAGAAGATTCAGAATACAAAATTAATAATATTTGTTATGATTAAAATTTATTGAATTCTACATTGACGTGAAAGGTATATAATATTTCCATTTAAAGCTTGCCAAAAAATAATGTAGGAGTTTTTTAAGAAAAAATAAATATTTTTTAGTTAATTCTATTTTATTTTTATTTTCCCGTTATTTATTATAATGCTTTTCTATTTTATTTCTATTTGAAGAAATATTTTTCCTAATTTATTTTTTATATTCAATATTACAACGGTTTTTTAGTTTTTTCTATATAAAAGATTGTAATAGTCTTTTGACAAGTAGAGACATGAATAATTACAAACTAAATATTTTGAGTGTTTTCTTATAGAGATAATAATTTAATCTGAATTCAATAAATATAGACTCGATCTAACCTGAATAGGTGATAGATAGTTACCTTACTATATGGATAATGGATAGGATATTGATATTATCAAACTCTAACCTGAAACACGCTCAAACCTATCCAAAATATATATTTATATAATATAAATATATTTGTAGATCATTTAGATTGTTATTAATAGATAATGGGTTAACCTAAATCTTTTTTTTTTGGTTATTTTTGTTATTTTGTTTTTAGTTTCACCATTCAATATTGAATTGTTTGATAGTTGAACTTCATATTTTATTCAACTTGCTTTTGTTAATGATTTTTTTACATATTATTGGCATGTATAATTATTTGATTAAATAAAATAATTATTCTAAAAAACAGTTATTAAACAAAACTGAATACATGGACTGTGTTGTGAGATTAAATATCTTAATCTTAGTTATCTCTTTATTAAATTTTGATATATTTAATTGGATGCGTGCATAAGTATTTTAATTTATGATAAAAAAATATCCAAAAAACATGTTAAAAAAGCTTGCTTTTTATTTTTCTTATTAAAAATAAAAATTTTCAACCCATGGCTAAACATGAATCAGATAACTAATTTACTATACAATATGTGACACCTAACTCGATTAAGTTCCAAGCAAGCAAGATAAAAGCTAATTGGAGTCACCCTATTTCAACTCTTGGATTTAAAACTTAGAGATCCTGAAGCGATGACATTTTAAAAACAAAAAATGCTAGTGTAGAGTGTGTTTGGTAATACGATAAAATGTGCTTTTCAAAAAAAAATTTAATTAAAAATATATTAAAATAATATTTTTATATTAGCACGTCTAAAATTATCAAAAGACAGTTAAAAATATCAATTTAATAATTTTTAGAAAACAATACTTTGAAAAATAAGAGTCTTTTGGGAACTTAGCACAATTAAAAAATAATTTTAGTAAAATAAAATATGCAAAAAATATTTAAGGATTAAGCATGCTTGATCAAGTTGCAGATAGCATCTCCGACTCTCGAGTCGCAGAAAGGATTTGAGACGCTTCTTACAGACTCATCTTGGAAAAGTCTATTTTACCATTAAATCCTTACCTCAAGAAAAACAACAATTTGCACAATTCAAATAACCGGTTTTTCAGTATCAAAACACAATTCACATAAGCAACACAAAACATCTTCAATTATAAGAAATAAAATTAGACTCACAATTAACATAATATAATATTTTATTAAAATTAAACTAACTGATCTATTTATAATTCTCATAACATATAATAACATGTAACTATATCTACTAATCATCTAAGCTCGAAGAAGGGTTTGAAGCACTCGTGAACGGGTCAGGAGCATCATCAAAACTCATCCAACTAGAGGACAAATATGTAATATCCATGTAAATATGAGGCGTACCAATATCACCCTAGCTCATGGATGGACCTAGGACTCTTATGGATGGGTTTAAGACGCTCAATGATGAGCCTGAGATGCTCGTGGACTGGTCTAGAATGCTTGTGGGTGGATCAACTTCCCCAACACTCCCACGATAAGCAATATCATTTTCTGCTAATGCCACTTCAAAATGCTTAAACTCCCCATCCTCTTGAAGTCCATCACGACACAAATTGAACATAGTATTGTGACCACAATACATCCTATCTCATCGACACATTCACAAATAATCTTTGTTGCTTTTTGAGCCTCTTATACTAAGTAATGAAAATATTTACATACATTAAAAATCAATTAGTTGTCATCGTCCATAATAAAATTAAAATGGTATTTAATAAATATTATATGTAAAACAATATTACATACTAATCGATTATGTCTAGAATATCATCAGATTGTATGGACTCCTCGGGAAACATAACCACGTAGGGGTAATGAAATGACATGTAATGGGTAGATACCATCTCATGTATGTATCTACATCAATCATCAAATGTTGCTTCTTAAAAACTTTGCTTTGTACCTACCATAAAGGTGAATATCGTCAATACTAATTAGAGGATGAAAATATTGAAAACTATTAATTGAAGCACTAAATGTCTAAAATGCTCTCCTAAATATTGCTTTATTGCCATAAACCATTTTATGATCCCAAGTGACAATTGTTCTTATATTTGAATCTCTAAATGCCAATAACGTTCTAGATAGGTTTTGAAATAACTCTTTGTATGTACCAATTAATCGCTCTAATATTTTCTGTTTAACCATCCATGCCTTCCAATAGGTGATTTCATGCCTATAATCCCTCTCTGTAGTACCTTGAATCATTGCAATACTCGTACTTAACTCTTTTTTTATAATTGTCAACATCAACTCAGTAATTAGTTTGGAGTCAATCTAACGATGGCGTTGCAAAACAAGAGGATTCCAATATATGTGTGGCCCTTTTAATTTTGAAATTTTCCATGAATTAAACTTTTGGTAATATCCTCTACCCAAATATCATCTACAAACTGGTTCCCGAACACATTGCAACTAAACATAAATTTTAGTTGAATGATGGACCTTACTGCAATAAATTCTTTATATGCCACCACTAAAACTGCATTAACACGTTTAGACTTGTCTTTGAATTTTTTTCGAACTTCTAATTCATCAATTATTCAAATAGAGCTCCAATTTATTAATCTTATTAATCCTCGCAAACCCAAACATTGAGTTCACACTCTTGTCACTACAGATTGGTACACTGATATAACAAACTTGACTGATCTCGGTTTGCAACATTCTCCAAGTAATTTCAACTTTTATTTCAAATACATTCCAGTCAAGTCAATCACATATGATTCTAGATAACTTGTTAAGGGCATATCTAATGTAGTTATTAGAGATTCATATGATTCTAAATAACTCGTTAAAGGACATATCTAATGTAGTTATTAGAAATTCATGGCTTCCTCCATTATAAGTGATACCATTGTCGGTATTAACAATGATACTACAATGAAAGCATAATATTCCTAAATTACTAAATATTTTATGAAATAACACAACAAAATACAATTCTTATTTATTGATATCTTAGCGTTAATCAATGTGCATAATTTATCAACAAAATCATAACAATAACTTGAATTCATCAAATTAATCAGCAAACACCTCAATTCATCAAATTTCACTACCATAACAAAATTATCAATCAAACTCATATATTTCATTGCTCATATTATTATTTTATTTGTCATTCCGTATAATCTATAATTTAACCTAAATCAACATTGACTCTTTCAAAATAATTTAGTTAATTTATGATCAATAACAACCCAAAATCATTGATTATTTAACAAAATAACCTAATTAAAAACTTAAATTATATTTAATGAACCTATTCTCTAATTCAAACCCCTAACATTCAATAAAATCAAATCAACACAAATTAAGTATAAATTACATCAAATTTATAGAGGGGAAATGTTCAATATACCTCTAAATATAGAATATGGGTGGTGACGATAACCAATGGTGGCTGTTTTGGCTGGAAAAGGATGAGTTGCCACGATGGAGATAGAGAAAGATGGCTGATAATCTGGGGCTAAGGATAGAGTGGGTGATCTCGTGCTATTGTGAGTGTGTTTCGCGATGGGGAGAGAGAGAGGAAGGTTGCTAATGGCAGGGATAAAGGAGGGTTATGTTATTGTGCGGAGAGAGAAAAATGAGGAAAGAAGAAAATAAAAGGGAAGACAGAGGCTCTCTGGGTTTTAATTTTGAATCAAGGGGATGTTTTGGAGCGTGGTTAAAAAAATTTGAATTTTTTTATGCTTCAAATTAATTTTTATGGTGCTTTTAAATCATTTTGATGTGCCGATGTCAAAAATAAATTTAAAAAAATAAAAAATATTATTTTAATATATTTTTAAATAAAAAATACTTAAAAAAATAACCTCTATTATTATTTCAAATACCCTCTAAATAACATATGTTGCAAATGACAACCACGAAATACGACTAACAAATAATATATAGGACTCGCGTGTTGTAAATTGTATTTACAACTCATTAAACTTGCTAGACCTTCAAAATATTTTCTCAAATGTTCTTTATTTTTATTTTTTTTCTCTTAACTTTGCTAAGAAAACAAAAACAAAAGTCGAAAAACAGGTTGAAAAAAAAACACATTGAAATTAATAAAGAGACAGGCAGGGATTCCGAACGAATAATCCCAAGGCCCAAGGATCCGAGCGAGCAACACGTGTTGGCTCTTCGTTTCATGTCCCTGTCTTGTTCTCTCTCTCTCTCTCAGCACTGACTTCTCGTTCGGTTAGTTCTTACAAAATTTTGTCCCCTTTGCTGTCCATCTTTCTCACACTTTCTCCCTCCTATCTTTTATTGAAAAGGTAATTTATCTTTTTACCCAAAATTATCGAAAGCATTTATCACGAAAGACAGTAGTAGTTGTGGTTGTTGTGTAATCGTAAAAAGTCCCACAATGTTGTTTGTTTGCAGTAAAAGAAAGTAATTATGAATAAATTTACATCCTCTCTTAATTTTGAAGATTTGTTTGGCTCATTCTAGTCACTTTCCGATATCCAGAACAGCAGTAAGTTCAGCAAGTGGGAATGGGAGAAGAAACATGTGAAGATTGCAGAAGCTGGGAAGAGGAACTGTATTGGACCCATTTCCAGTGCACCCATTTTTCGCAGATTCTAGATGCTGGTTTTGGTCATCATCTTGTAAGTTTTCTTAGCTACGAGCCTATGGGTTTAGGGTTTCAGGTGTTTTGTCTGATTTCCTATCGTGGTTTTGTTTTAGGCTTTCAGGGGTTTGTCTGTTGTTTTAGTTAATTGTGGTTTTGTCACGATGCGATAATAGCCCATTATTAAACGAATTTTCAGGGTTATCTGGTTTTGTCTCGTAACATTAATTTGCATGAAAATGAGTAGGGAAAAGTGGCTAATTTCACTAATGCTGGCAAAGTTTCTTGTATATATATATATATATAAGAGTGATGTTAAGTTTACAAATGAGTAACATATTCTGCTCTTGCCGTTGAAATGTGCTCAACCGAACTAAATTTTACTCTCTAAAAGTTTGATGCATTAAAGGATTGAATAAAATAACTTTCTTGCTTTTCTTAATTTCGCGGCCCCTTGCCAAAAACTAGCAATCCTGCTTGTTGAAATGCGTAACGTGATTCATATCTAGGTCCTTGCTGTCCCTTATTTGAATCATTTTGTGGATACTCTTTTCCTTCTAGTCTCCTTACTGTTTTCTGAGCTGCCTTTTACGTTTCATATGCATCTGGATTCTAGCAATTGGATCCTTGGACTATTCTATTTTGGCCTCAATAAATTTGATGTTCTAGAAACTTAAATGTTTATGTGACATTATTTTATAACTAATATTTTTAACTTTCACCAAGGATATGGAATGATATGTGAACATGGCTGATATATTTTTTATTCATGATGCTAAATCATAGCTGGCCACATTGCCACTCTGTGTTTAAATTGCAGCCGATCCGTGAAAAATTTTCTAATCATTTGAAAAAGAAATTGCCCGAAAATGTAAATTCTTAAAGGTCCTAGTGGCGGTAATTGGCAAGTTGAACTGACCACAGATGATGACACCATGTTCTTCAAAAATGGCTGGGAAGAATTTGTAAAGGACCATTTTCTGGAGGAAAAAGATTTGTTGATCTTCAAGTACAACCGGGACTCATGTTTTGAAGTTCTAATTTTTGATGGACAAAGCTTGTGTGAGAAGGCAGCTTCATATTTTGTCAGAAAATGTGGGCACCGAGAACGTGACAGTTTTGTCCATGCAAAGAGGAAAACTGTAGAAGATTCTGCGGAAGTTACTATTGCCTGCCCCCAGGATAGTCTTGGAGGCACTGCAGAGAAATCTGCAAATGATTAAAAACCCGTAGAAAACACTGTTATCTCAGAAGCTATTAATAAAAAGACTCGGAGGGAAATCAAGTTTAGCAAGCCGACCCAAACTAGGCAGGGTGTGAGATATGAAGAACCTTCTTCTACTGATGAGGAAACAGAAACTAAACCTGGTAAGTACTCGTAATTTTGTTATTTAGAATGTTTCTACATGTAATGAATGAATAGTGGCTCACCGCCGGTGGGCATTAACTAGACTTGTTCTGGTAGCTATCTATCGGTGTTCTCGGTGTAGGAAATATCAATAGTTAATCCAGCGCCTTGCTAATCATCCATCTTCTAAGCTTGCCTTCCTAATGGAAAATCACACAAGTTGCTCGCGTTCACTTTTTTTCTTCTGTATGTGCTTCTCCTATTGTTTAACTGACACCGGCAGTTTTTGTATTTTGAAATATTTTGCTTCGGTATTTTCAAGGTTTCTTTATCGTTTATTTTGAAATTTGTTTCTATTTATTTTATCAAACCTCCTCATTCATTTTCGCCATTTTACCAGTTATAATGTTCTCAAGTCCTTTGTTTTTTCTTTAATAGATGTTAGATGTATGGTTAATGAATGAAGTGTCTCTGTGTTGCTAGATGCGTAGAATTGTGTGGTTGATGGAATTTCTTGCCTCTTAAATTTTTATGGTTTATAAACGAGTCAGATGTTGGGCATATACCTATCAACGCGCCATATGTATCAAGTACAAGGATGGTAACAGAGGAAGACAAACTCAATGCATTGCGGTTAGCACAAACAGCACAATCCAACGAGGGCTTCGTTGTGGTTATGAAACCAACACATGTATACAGGAAATTTTACATGGTACAAATATCTTCCTTTGTTATCATGTGTTTGAATTTCTTGCTATTTCATCTCAATGTCCCTGTTTTCTTTTTATCCAGAGGTAACTGTAAATTGTTTCCAGTGTCAGGATTGATAGGCAGCTTTGAAGTTAGGTCTTATTATACTTACGATGCTACTTCATTCAGGTAATCCCTTCAGGATGGGCGAATAGACATTTCAGAACTCTGGAAAAGAAAGACGTGATTCTTCGCATGAAAGAAAATACGTGGAACACCAAATTTTTATATTGTAAATCTAATAACAGCGGAGGGCTTTCTTCTGGGTGGAAGAATTTTGCTTTGGATAACAAATTACAGGAGTTTGATGTGTGCCTTTTTGAACCTAGCAGCGCAGTAAACAATTCTATTGTCTTCGATGTTAGTATCTTTCGTGTTCTCTAGCGACCTTGAAGGTCATTTGTGAATCATCAAGGGATGAAGCTAGGCACACTGGTCATCTACCCAAATCTTTTTATGATTTGAGTTGTTGACTAATGTAGAGATTTAGCTAAACTTCCGAGTGTTGTAAGCTATAACAATTGCTGACTTGTCTCCGAGTTGGCGTAAGGCTATTACAACTCATCGCTGTCTGCCATGCCTACTCGGTTCTTTCTATGATCTATGACCATTGACATATATCGATCGCTTTTGTTCTGTTGAATCCATGTAGGGCCTTTGATGACCAATATGTTCAGCGTATGATGGGGGGAAAGGTAACTTTGCCTTCTGGTTAGATTCCCGTTTAGGTGTTATCCAGTAATTAAGCGGGGGGGGGAAAGAACATCTGGTTAGCTTTGTCACGCTCCTCTTTCATTCTAATGCACAATTGACACGTATTTTTGCCCAGGTATCAGTTGAGCTCAGTCACGATAGCTTGAAAAGAAAGAATGATGGGTTGCATGGGCCCTTGTCCATGTTCACTACGGTGTATTGCAAGTTTATATACTGAGTTTAGGGGAAAGGGGCCGAGGGCTAATTACTTAAACAAAAAATGGTGCCCAGTGACGAGCTCTTTCATGGGCTTGTGTGGTCAATAGTATACGAACGTTTGCATTTGCTTTGCCTCTTTATGGCTCTAGTTCCACTTTCTCCTCGTGGCTCCTAACCATAGTATTTCTCACCTTATCCAAATTCATCCCTTTACAGAAACGCTCCTTCTTGACTCTCTCTTCTTGCTTGCAAGCTTCTCCAATCCAAGATATAGGCAATCCCATTAACCCCCTCCTTCAATTTCAACATTTTATCTGGCAATTCTGATTCAATGCAGTTAGCTTATTAAATTCGAAAGCTATGTGACTTCCAAACTTGTGCTCATTTCAGACATGGCAACAGCAGCAGCTGCCTTTGCTCCTGCAATGATAACCGGTGCAGTCATGAACTTTGGCAGCAAGATTCCCAGGAGAACGAACAAGGTGGTTGTCATTTTAGGAACGAATCCCTATGGAGGTCTAAAAGCCAGCAACAGTGTCCTTGCTCTGAGCATGCCGGTCTCCACCGAGCAGTGCTTTGCAAAAGTGGTTGGCTCGTTGAGAGCAGCATCAAATACGCACGGAAGAGGTGGAGGTGCACTCTCCTCTAAATGCAGTGATGTGGGTGAGATATTCAGGATTGCTGCAATCGTGAACGGCCTTGTTTTGGTTGGGGTTGCTGTTGGATTTGTAC
>Ga0325414_1006255_pt1 | contig 12613 bp, 3 predicted proteins | sample PopdelMetagenome_8_FD_206183 | JGI IMG/M metagenome (GOLD analysis project Ga0325414, IMG submission 206183) | Populus deltoides microbial communities from Bellville, Georgia, United States - Leaf-PdKOR-R3 | ecosystem: Host-associated > Plants > Phyllosphere > Phylloplane/Leaf | place: USA... | reverse complement strand
TTGAATTATTTAAAATTATTTTTATATTTCCTGTCTTGAACTAATTTTTTTTCCTCTTCAGTTTTTTTGTTATTTAGATTATATTTCGGATACTTTGAATTTTTTACTTAATCGGTTACCCAGTTTTTTTTTCCTAAAATTATATATATACATATATATATATATATGTTGATTTTAATTTGATTTTTGTAATGTAGTTTAGAAAAACTACTAATTACATGACCCACGCGATATCGCGGGTCAATTTTTTTACATAAAAAATATTTAAAAAATCTAAGATCTAAAAGTGTTAGGTTTTTTTCCAAAGCTATACCCAAGAGTCTTGGGTTTGACTGCAACGCCTAACCCAAGAGTAATATTTATAATATTAATAATAACATTAAACTTGAATGACTCAAGTTTAAGTGGATCTGGCTGTAATACCAAACTTAATAGTCTTGGATGTAGGTCTGGCTGCAAGGTCGTGTCATAGAAGTGTGATAATTAAATAGATTAATTAAAAAGAAAAAAACAAAGAAAAAAAACTAACATGAAAAAAAATGAAGAAAAAGGAAAAAAAATATGAATTAACTGGGTTAACCCGTCAAATCTGAGATCCATGTCATGAAAGTCTCATAACTAAATAGAAAAAAATTTAATATCAATAAACAAAATAAAATAAAAAGTTAATTAAAAAGAATAAAAAAGACATCAATTTTTTTTACCATGGACTGCACTGTGCAATCCACAGTAAAAGGCATAAAAAGAAAAAAAAAAGGGCAAAAAAAACTAAAGGATAAAATTTCGAGTTGACTCATCAAACCAGGTTAACCAGTCAAACTCAGAATTTGTGTCATGAAAATCTGATAACTAAATAAAAACAAATTTAAAATTAACAAACTAAATTAAACAAAAAATATTCATTAAATGAAAAAAACACAAAGAAAAGGGCAAAAAAAACAAAAACTCATAAAGGCATAATAAACAAAAAAAATAAAAACAAAATTTTTTTTTAAATATATGTTATAATAATAATAATAATAATTATTATTATTATTATTATTATATATAAGTACAATTAAAAGGCGTGGGGAAAGCTATAGTATTTTCCCCACGTCTTCAGGTTAACCTGTCAAATTCAGGATCCGTGTCATGAAAGTCTGATAACTAAATAAAAATAAATTTAACATTAACAAACTAGATTAAACAAAAAAAATTCATTAAAAGAAAAAACCATAAAGCAAAAAGCAAAAAAAAAACCCATAAAGGCATAAAAAACAAAATAAATAAATAAATAAATACGAAAAAAAATTAAAAATGAAAAAAAAAAGTTATAGTATTGTCATAACCCAATTTTTGACCATTTTATTTTTATTATTATTATTATTATTATTATTATTATTACTGAAAAGGATAAAAAAATGATGATAATGATGAAAAAGCAAGTAAAATGAAATAAATGAAGAATAAATTAAAATTTGGGTTAAGGGCAACATGATTGGAAGTTTTGGGGTTTAATTAAACTTTGGAATTAATCTAATTAATCCAATCAAGGGTTTAATTGGAGAATTAATAAAGTTTTGAGACTTAATTAAGCTTGGAATTAATTTAATTAATCCAATTAAGGGTTTAATTGGAGAATTGATAAGTTTTGAAACTTAATTGAGCTTAGAATCAATTTAATTAATCCAATTAAGGGTTTAATTGGAGAATTGATAAGTTTCGAGACTTAAATGGACTTGGATTTAATTAAATTAATGAAATCAGGGACTTAATTGAAACATTATCAAAGTATAGAGCTGATTCTTGTCAAATTTGAAAGAAATTAAAGTCCAAGGACTAACTTGTAAAAGACGCCAAAATCAGGGGTCCAATTACAATTTAACTAGGGGTTTAATTACAAAACTTTCCAAAATTCAAGGTCCAAAATGAAAGTTGCCATTTCCAGTTGTGAACGGCGCCGTTTCTGAATCAAATGCTCCACCTTCTTCGTCGCTCAAGACCGTTTCGGTAGGAGATCTGTAACTGCAGATCGTGGGACGCATGGACGAACGTGGCTCACCTTGATTACCACGTTCTCTGGCTTTATAAAAGCCAGAGAAAAAGACGAACAGTGGAGGAGGAATCATAAGGGGGAGAAAAAGCGACGAACAAGAAAAAAAAGCAGAACCGAGGCTGAACAGAGGGGGGGACTAAAAAAAGAGGAAAATTGGGGGAATTGGACTGAAAAGAAGAGCAAAAAAACCAGAGACAGGGGAGACAAAGAAGGAACCACGAACGGTAGAAAATAAAGAACGCAGGAGAGGAAAAAACTGAAGCTAAACCCATACAAAAAACCAGAAACCGGAGAAAAGAACAGAGGAAAAACAGAGTATAAATCAAGAGAAAGAAATAATACACAGAGAGACAGAGAGAACAAGAGAGCAGCAATACACAGAGACGAGTATTGGCTCTGCCATTGCCTTCGTCCCTGCAAACAACGAAAACCCAAAATCAAAACAAATTCCCAACAAGCCAATTCCCAGCAGGCCAGCCTCTTCATAACCTTCTCAGTTTCAAAGTTGCTGAGAAAACAAAAGGAACACGCAGGCAGGTGAGCGCAGAAGGAAGATAAAGGGAAGCAGCGGACGAGGATCCATCAGCACTGTAAGCGTCCTCGGTCTCCAGCACCAGGTAAGCAAACCTTTGCTTCTTTGTTAATTTAATTACCATTGGCTCTGTGCAAGTGAATTTTAATTCACTTGCACACTGAAGCAATACGCGTGCGTTAGCGCACGCGTGTTGCTCAGCCCAGCCTGGTCACCGGCTTGGGCCAGTGACCGGCTGGGCTGGGTCCAGCCCAGCCCCCACATGGGCTTAGCTGGGCCCAGCCCAAAAAAAATAAAAAATAAAAAAATAAAAAAATAAAAAATAGAAAGTGTAGATATAAAAATTTTGCATGATCTTAGAAAATTATATTTTTTTTCTCAATTTATTCACTTCTATCAGGATCATGAATAAAAAAGGAAAAAGAAAAAGAAAATATACTAATTTTTTGGTGGCTACGAATTTTTACCAACGCCAGAGTTGGAATTATTCGGGGTGGAATTTTTACCAACGCCAGAGTTTGAATTATTCGCAATCGAATATTCACTGGCGCCAGAGTCAGGAATATTATAAACAAATCATCATAGCATAAGCGAAATAAATGTTTAGCAATTTAAGACAAAACCAGCAATGCAGTCTGCCTTAGGCAGAACGTTTAAGGGGTGATAATATCTTCCCTTTTACATAAACAGTCCCGTGCCATAGAATCTCTGTTGATCAGTTAGGGTTCCTGGTGACCATAATGCTAGGTGGCGACTCCTTAAACAAGACATTTCCCCTAAAAGAACCGGATGCCAGAAATCTGTTCCTTTTTTACGATAGAATTATTTTTAGGGCCGCCGCGATGTCGGGTGCGACAAGTATAATATAATAATAATAATAATAATAATAATAATAATAATAATAATAATAATAATAATATATAAGTGCAATTAAAAGGCGTGAGGAAAGCTACAGTGCTTTCCCCACGCGTTTTAGAGTTCTTTAACTAGTTATATGACCCGCGTGATGTCGTGGGTCACTCTTTCTGCATAAAAAATATCAAAAAATGGTAAGATCTAAATGTGTTAGGTTTTTTTGCAAAGCTATACCCAAGAGTGTCGGGTTTGGCTGCAACGCCTGACCTAAGAGTAATATTTATAATATTAATAATAACATTAAACTTGCATGACCCAAGTTTAAATGGGTTTAGCTGCAATACTAGACCCAATAGTCTTGGATATGGGTCTGGCTGCAAGGTCGTGTTACAAAAGTGTGATAATTAAATAGATTAATTAAAAAGAAAAAAACAAAGAAAAAAACCAACAAGAAGAAAAAAACTAATGAAGAAAAAAAATCTGAATTAACTACGTTAACTCGTCAAGCCTGAGATCCATGTCATGAAAGTCTGATAACTAAATAGAAAAAAATTTAATATCAACAAATTAAATAAAAAAATTAATTAAAAAAAAAGAAGGCATCAGCCTTTTTACTATGGACTGCACTATGCAGTCCACCGTGAAAGGCATAAAAAGAAAAAAAAAGCAAAAATAAATAAAAACAAAGGCATCAGTCTTTTTACCGTGGACTGCATACAATATAAAAAGATGAAATCGGAAGAACAAAAATAATAAGAAAAAAAAACAATCTGAATCAACTGTGTTAACCGACAAAATTATGTTAACCCATCACACCTGAGATTCGTATCATGAAAGTGTAATAGATAAATAGAAAAATATTTAAATAAAAACAGGAAAAAACAAAAAAAAAGACAGCTCGGCGTTTCATTATGCAGTGCATAGTGAAACATTGAGCACTTTTAGTATATGTTGTTATAATAATAATAATAATAATAATAATAATAATAATAATAATATTATTATTATTATTATTATTATTATTATTATTATTATTATTATTATTATATAAGAGTAAAAAAAAAGATTAATTAAAAAGGGCAAAGGAAAGAGAAAAAAAAACCTACAGGAAGAAAAAAAACTCATAAAGAAAAAGAAAAAGAAATCTGAATCAATTGGGTTAATCCGTCAAACCTGGGATTCATGTCATGAAAGTCTAATAATTAAACAGAAAAAATAAAAAAATAAAAAAGACAAAAAGAAAAAAAGACAAAAAAAACTAAAGGCATCAGTTTTTTCACTGTGGACTGCACTGTGCAGTCCACAGTAAAAGGCTTAAAAAGGGAAAAAAAAAAACAAAGGCATACGCCACGGGTTATTTTTTTTCCTTGCATAAAAAAATCAAAAAATGCTAAGATCTAAGAGTTTTAGGTCTTTCAGCAAAGATATACCCAAGAGTTTTTGGTCTAGCTGCAACGCTTAACTCAAGAGTAATATTTATAATATTAATAATAATATTAAACTTACATGACTCAAGTTTAATTGAGTCTAGTTGCAACAGCGGACCCAAGAGCCTTAGATGTGGGTCTGGCTGCAAGATCGTGTCGTAAAAGTGTGATAATTAAATAGATTAATTAAAAAAAAAGCAAAGAAAAAAAACCAACAGGAAGAAAAAACTAATGAAGAAAAAGAAAAAAAATATGAATTAACTGGGTTAACCTTTCAAATCAGGTTAACTCGTCAAACCTAAGATTCGCGTCATGAAAGTTTGATAACTAAATAGAAAAAAAATTTACGGGTTAACCCAAAATTAACTGGGTTAACCTGTCAAGCTCGGGAGACGTGTCATGAAAGTCTGATAATTAAATAGAAAGAAATTTAACATTAACAAACTAAAATAAACAAAAAAAATTAATTAAAAAAAGAAAAAAAATTCAGGTTAACTCGTCAAACCAGGTTAAGCCGTCAAACTCGGGATTCGTGTTATGAAAGTCTGATAACTAAATATAATAAAATTTAACATTAACAAACTAAATTAAATAAAAAAATTTATTAAAAAAAAAAACACAAAGAAAAAAGCAAAAAAAAACCATAAAGGCATAAAAAAAGAGCAGTTTATAATAATAATAATATAATATAATAATTATTATTATTATATTATTATTATTATAATTTTAAGTGAATGAAAATAAAAGGCATAGGGAAGCTACGGTGCTTTTCGCATATCTTTTAGAGTATTGCTTAATAATGAGTGATTGATAAGTCAAGACTTTGAGTGATTCAGTTAGCCTTCTTATCCTTTGTTGAATATTTTTCTTAAATAATTTGTCTATAATTTCTTAAATAAATCAAAATATTGATCTAAATAAACTACAAAACCTAAAAATAAACGAAAACAAATAATTCTTTTTCTAAATAAAAAAATAATTAGAAAAACAAAAAATTCTTTTTTTCTAAAAATCCTCCTGTATTAAATTCTCTTTATGAAGACAAATTAATTACATGTTTACGAGTATAATAAATGTTAATTTTTAAGGTATGTATCATTTTGAAATGTATTAAATTAATTTTTTTTATTTTTAAAATTTTATTTTTATTATCAGTATATAGAGACGATTTAAAAAAAATAATTAAATTTTAAAAATATTAAAATTTTCAAAATATATTCTAACCGTAATCTTAAACACGAAGATATCGCAGTTATGGCACGTTACTCCTCCCGAAATATCCTTTATCCTTGTTGGTGATGCCGCTGAAGTTGCTTGCTTTTTTGGAGGATCCAGCTTATGTTTTGTTTTTTACCCTATGCACCAGAACAAAGTTAAAGAGGAGACTATGGGGTTGCACCCGGTGTTTTAAAATCCGGACCGGCCCGGCGGGTCGACCCGGGACCTGGTCCACCTGGTTAAACCCGGGTGAGACCTGGTCAATTTTTGTCCTGCCGTTGCCTCTTCTCTTCCTTCGAGCTCCGCGTCCCGGCCTATCACACCTGCTGCCTAAGGAGCAAAACTCGAGTTGGAGGAGTTCCATTGAAATATACACTCTTCACCTTCTTCTCACTAGCATTCACTATAACCCCAGCTCTCCTATCAGTCTTCTTCATCATCAATGGCGTCGTAATCCCTTGCTCCTGTTTTCCCCAATCCTTGCCCTTCCTTCCACCCCATCTTCGCCATCATCCTATGCGTCGCAGTCATTTGTCCACCAGCACCAACTCCCAACCTTACCGTCCCTGACGTCCTAATACTAAACCCATCTGTATTCCTAGGTGGCGAAGAACTCCTCGGAACACCTCCACTCATGGCAGCATGCCTTCTCCACGCTTCCTCCCCATAAATATTCACATCCCTGTCCCTATCATTCTCCTTCTTCCTCTCCCTCTCCTCCTCCTCCTCCTCCTTCCTCCTCCTCTCAATCTCCCTCAACCTCTCCACTTCCATCGCCTTTCTTTTTTTCTCCCTCCTATAATCTTCATAATCATTCGGCTTGCCCGGATCATACACCTCAACAACCATTGAATTCACCCCTACCAGTTCCGGTTGCGGAGCCACCTCATCGGGTAGCACAGTCATCGCCGCCACGAACGAAGAAACTAGAGATTTGGAAGCAGAGATTTGGGGTTTAGGTTTGTTAGGGTTTTTTAAAATAGTTAGTGGTGATGTGAGCAGAAGAAATTAATGTGTTGATTCAATAAAAGTGAATGTGGTGTTAATTTAGAATTTATATTGTTAGATGTTTTGTTTTAAATATTTTAGAATTTATGTTGTTTGATGTTTTGTTTTAAATATTTTAGAATTTATATTTTGTTTATGTTTTGGATATTGAATTAAATTTATGTTGTTGGTTTATAATTTAAATTTGGTTTGTATAAGTGTTGCATTGTAACTAGTTATGTATTTTTTTATAGATATTTTTTTTGTTGATCCGGGTCAATCCGGGTCAACCCATCTGATCCATGACCCGATCACTTTATCAGATTAATAACCGAGTCGGATTTCAAAACTATGGTTGTAACCCTGAGTCCCTCCATGCACGGCTGCCGGTGAATTATTATTAGGACTAAGCTGGCGGATGAACCTGCGAAATTGAGACGTCTTTGACATTGACAAGTGAAATCAAACTTTGAATGCGTGACTTCTTCGAACATCTTGTGAGGTGGTAAATGTGGCGGCAGCCACTCACGCCAGTAACTCAGCATAACTCGTTCTCCTTTCAAACTCAGCTAAAATCACCCAGGACTGGTGGACTGGGAATCGAAGACCGTCACGACTGGGCTCTCCCTTTGATTGATTAATTAAAATAACAAAAACACGTTGGTCTTTGACGTTTTCTCTTACGTGTCACCTTTTTTCTCCTTTTCCCTTGATCCTTTAAGAAATTATGCGACGAATTTTATTTATTTTCATTTATTTTTTATCTGAGCACTGGCGTATTCGAGGTGTTGATAAATAGTATGATAATAAATTAAAGGTTTATATTATAAAATAGAATTTTGCTTCCTAATTCACAGCAAATTAAAATAACAATGACCATAGTAAGGTCATTTTTCTTTTTGACCCTGTTTATTTACTATAAAGTAGTTTTTTTTGAAAAATAAATTCTGAGAAAAGTGAATTATGGAAAAATATTTTTTGATGTTTGGTAGAGTAATGAAAAATAAATTGGAAAACACTTTCCAGTGTTTGGTTATGTCATGGAAAATGAGCTGAAAAATAATTTATTAATATTTTATTTTTCTCAAGTTTATTAAAATAATGACGAACAAATCTTACAAATTAAAAAGTTGAATGAGAATGAAATTGAAAAAAAATAGAATTTCATAAATTATCTCAAATAAAATAAATAATAATCAAAATAATAGAGATCAAATTTAAAAAATTAAAAAAATGAAAGATGAAGAAATTAAAATAATAATAATTAACATTTCATAAATTATTTCAAATAAAATAAGTAACAATCAAAAGAATGAAGACCGAATTTGATAGATAAAAAATTTCAATAAAAAAATAATAAGGAAAAAGCAAATAGCAATTATAAAAATATTGATCAAAGTCAATATAAAAATTAAATTTTAAGAGATGAAATTGAAAAATAAATATTCAAAACAAATTATATATAGCAATCAAAAGTTTGAGGATCAAATTTGATATAATCAGCAAATAATGATATTTCTAAATTTTTCACAACTTCCAAAAAGCATTTTCCGCACAAATTTTTCAGGAAAACACTTTCATGAAAATTAAGTCAAATTTTCCCTTGACTGAAAAGTGTTTTCCGTTGACCAACTTTTCTAGTGGTAAACAAACACAAGAAAGTTTGGAAAGTGGTTTCCCGGAAATCACTTTCCGGAAAAAAACACAGCCAAAAGGAAAAACACTTTCCTGGAAACCAAACCAAATTTTTCTTTGACCATAAAATATTTTCTGTTAACCAACTTTCTTAATGGCAAACAAACATAGGAAAGTTTAGAAAGTGGTTTTCCAGAAACAAACATGACCTTAGTGTTTCAAGGACGCAGAAGACTTTAGATTGAATTTAAAGTTTTTGTTTTTCACATTTAATCTATTTTTAGGTTACTAGTCTCAACTAAAAAAATTATATTTTTTATTATGTTCCAGTTTCTTTGGCATCGATTGGAACGCATTCCATAAAAATTTATTTTTTATTTTTATTAAAAATTTATTTTTTTTATATATTTTGGATTGTTTTGATGTGCTGATCTAAAAAATAATTTTTTAAAAAATATTATTTTAATGCATTTCTAAGTAAAAAATATTTTAAAAAATAATTACAATCATACTTCCAAACATGCTTGAAATAAGAGTTTAAAAGTGATTTTTGACCTTCAAATGTGTTAAAAATTTAGATCGATTTTATTTTTATTTAATTTAATATTTTAGGGTTGAAAATGTTTGTGTAGATATTTTCTATGATTTTTCTGGGTTTTCAAGTTAAAATAAGTTGAAAATTTAGTTTTTCATGTTGAAACAATTTGAAATTTTAATTTTTAAGATCCAAAGATTCAAACATCGACTTTCCATCCATTGAAAGTAACTAAAAGAAGATGATATGTTGTGTGCTTATGTAAAAACATTTAAAAGATCCATGTATGCATCAACCTTTTTATCTCAAGCCAGTCACGTAGATCCATCCTTCTGGGCCTAAATGTGCATAGGTTTTTTTTTAATAGTTATTATTATTTTTTAAAAAATAGAATAATTTTTTAAAAAATTTATAAGGTGATATTTTAAAAATTATCCTACTATGCATAGTTTTTGACAATATCAAGTCTTTTTATGATAATATTAATAACTATGCATGCGCCTGAGCCTAAATTTGTTTTAAAATTGTTTTTGTTAATAGTTAATATTCAATGAAAATAAAATAAAATAAAATATTATTTTTTAATGTAATTTTCTCTTTATATTTTTTTAATGTTTATTATTTTTATATTTTACCATACAAGCGTGAAAAATGATTCATCCATTAATTTTCTATTTTTTTAATTGAAACATGATTTCATGATCATAAGAGTTTTTATTTAGAAAAACAAATTTCATATAAAAACAATACATGAATAAAGAAATTGAGTTTTTAATTAAAAAGATAATTTTTTTTTATCTTTTACTCAAATTATTAGAATTTTATGAATATTTTTTTTAATTCTAGTTGTTTTTATTTAACAAACCATGCTGTAACAAAAAAAATACTTATCATTATAAAAAACTAAATTACATGAATAAGAGAGTAAATTTAATTAAAAAATATTTTTTTTATGAATACCTATTTTAATCATCATGTGATTAAATAAAAATAAATTTCATAAAGTATAACTTGCGAGAACTATAACTTGTAATAATAATAAAGTTTTTTATGAGTATATTTATTATTGAATAACTTTTATATAAATATGTCAAATTATAAAAAAATATATTAAAATTTGGTATATTTTTTAATTTAAATATACATTTGCAAAAACAAAGTATATCTATCTCTTCATCAAATCTACACTAATTTGATTCAACTTTAAAATTTTATTTTGTTTTTGGTTTTATATTTCATTAGCATTTTAATTAAATTAAGTATTAAATGATTTAAATTTAATTTAACAGTTATTTAAAAAAAAACAAGAGAAATTAAAAATATACAGACAACTTTTTTTATTTAATTATATTTGTTTGTAAAGCCGTATTTTTCTTTAAATTGTAGTTGTAATATATAATATAGTAAAAGAAAAGCGTCTATCTTTCAGATTTTACTAGATGTCATGCCCGCACAATGTCGTAGGCTTGTGGCATACTTATGCATTGTCGTGGGTTTGTAGAAAAAATATAAAAATTTATATGGAAAAAAACTGTTGCAATCCATAATATTTTCAAGGAAAAAACTACAAAGCTAAATTCTCAACCAGCTTAATATTAAAAAAATAATATCAACAAAGAAATTTTTGGAAACAACCATAAAAAAATGGAAGGAAAAAAAACTATGCAGGGAAACACTATAGCAATGTATAGTGTTTCATGAGAATATATACAGTTGTAATTATCAACCAGTTCAAGATTAAAAATAATAAAATCGATAAAGATAACTTTGAAAAAATAATAATAAAAAAATTACATGGAAAAAAACTGCAGCAATCCATAGTGTTTTAAAGAAAAAAACTATGAAGCTAAATTCTCAGCCAGTTCAATATGAAAAAAAAAAAATCGATAAAGACAATTCTTGAAAACAAATCACAAAAAAAAAAAAACAACCATGTGTAGAAACAATATAGCAATCCAAAGTGTTTTAAAGAAAAAACTATAAAGCTAAATTCTCAACCAACTCCATATTAAAAAAATAAAATCAACAAAAACAATTCTGAAAAAAAAACACAAAAATAACGAAAAAAAAGAGAGAGATAATTTTGGAAAAAAAAAGCAAAAAAAAAATGAAAAAAATGGAAAGAAAAATATGTGGGGAAAGTTAAAGCTACATTCTCAACCAGCTAAATATTAAAAAAAAATTCGACAAAGATAATTTTTATTTAAAAAACATGTGTGGAAGCATTGTAGTAAAACAAAAATTATGTGGGGAAACACTGTAATAATTCACAGTGTTTTAAAGAAAAATCTACGAAGCAAAATTTTCAATCAGCTCAATATAAAAAAATCAAATCGACAAAGACCATTTCAAAAAAAAAAGGAAAAAAATTCATAAAAAACCATATAAAAAAACATTGTAGTAATCCATAATGTTTTAAAAAAAAATTACAGTACTAAATTCTTAACCAGTTTAATATTAAAAAAAATTGATAAAGATAATTTAAAAAAATACAAAAATAATAATAAAAAAACAAAAAACAAAAGAAGAAGACAATTCCAAGAAAAAAAACATTTAAAACCCAAAAAAAATGGAGGAAAAATGAAAAAAATACGGGGAAAATAAATAAATAAAAAAGACAAAATACTAGAAAACAAAAATAAATAACAAAATAATAAAAAATAAAAAAACACGTGGAAAAAGTTACAGTATTTTCTCCATATATTTTATTGTATTTGTTAAATATATATAAACCGCAACTCTATTAAAATTATGTTTTTTTTTAAAATAATTTTTTATATTATTTTGGTATAATAATTAAAAAAATTAAAAAAATATTATTATTATTATTATTTTTAAAAACTACCGCTGCACAACCAAACAACCTCTCCAATGCACAAATAAATAATCGATGAAACCTGGTCACCAAGAAATTGGAACTAACTAATTACCCAGTCCATGAAGTAAAGGGAAGTACCAATTGTTGCGTTTCTGTAAAGTTGCGTCTCCTCCTCCTCCTGCTCAGTCCACCACGGAGGAGGCTTTTTGACCTTTACTGCTACTGCGTTTTTTACATCCATCTCAAGTAACAACAAAAGCAGAGATAAGAGACAGAGACAGAAGATGCCCAAAAAGCTTTCTAAATTACCCTTTCACATTACCATTTCTCAATAACAATTTAAAATTAAAATATAAAAAATTCCCAATTGAATTTCAATTCCCTCAAGAAAGAACCACGCAACCCAAACAAGCAATCTCCCTCCCTCCCTCCCTCCCTCCCCCTCTCCCTTTTCCTGTTTTCTTCTGTCTTTCAATTCTTTTTGACAAAACAAAATATTTCAGTGCAGTTTCTTATAGTTGACCTTACTGAAGCCTCACCCTTTTCTTGATTTTTTCCACCCTTCGGTCAT
>Ga0325414_1006253_pt1 | contig 12616 bp, 11 predicted proteins | sample PopdelMetagenome_8_FD_206183 | JGI IMG/M metagenome (GOLD analysis project Ga0325414, IMG submission 206183) | Populus deltoides microbial communities from Bellville, Georgia, United States - Leaf-PdKOR-R3 | ecosystem: Host-associated > Plants > Phyllosphere > Phylloplane/Leaf | place: USA... | reverse complement strand
GTGATATGGGTGTTACAATATATATATCTACCAAAAAGATTTTATTCCTCATGACTTGTCTAGAGATTTGAATCTTACAGGAAGGGAATGATCCCGAACCTATAACAATATTGTAGTTCAAGGAAAATGTTTCTTTTTTTCTTTGGAATAAGCTTGATGGATCTTTAATTATATAGAACGATGAAAGCACTTCTCTTTAATATATATATATATATATATTTGCTTTTGTTTATTTAGTTTGTGGGCATATAAGAAATTAAATCGTGGGTAATCTGGACGATACTGACAATTTGAAGCTAAATCAATTATAAGCTACCACAACAGATTAAAGTAGTAGAAATAAAGCGATAGAACCAATTAATTTATTACCTCTGCCAGTTTGCTAACCTTGACTAATCTGATTTCTGGCTATATATAGTGTGCATGAGAGGGAGCCTTGAAAACATACGAAAACGACAGAAGAAAAAGATGGCTGGGTTGAGGATGAAGAGAGCCTGTATAGTGGGAAAAAACCCCAGCCTTCTGCAACAACTCCAATGTCAGTGCAAGACTTCATACAATCATGCTTCTCTCCTTTCAAATTCACAAGATGATCAGTGATAAATATTGCTATTAACTAGAACAAATGAATAAAACATTAATCCCTTTGTCTTCCAAATAATTTTGCAGGGCAGAGGTAGTTCAAAACGAAGGAGGGATCCAGAAGAAGAAATCCCCGACATTAAGGGAGATATTGGGTTTGGAAGACCTCTTTTCCTTGACGGTAAATACTGTGATTTCAATCAAATTAAGTGTGTTTGTGTATGTATACATAATGTCTTATACATTTACGCCAGAACGCCTACCGTGCAAAATGTTTCTGTGCACGCAGACATGGAGAGCATCAGTGGCTGAGCTCCTGGGCACAGCTGTTCTTGTTTTTGCACTGGACACCATAGTCATTTCAACAATTCAGACTCAGACAAAGACACCCAACCTTATATTGTCAACCCTTGTTGCCATCATTGTCACAATTCTCCTACTTGCTACCTATCCCATTTCTGGTGGCCACATTAATCCTGTTGTCACTTTCGCCGCCTTACTAACTGGCCTTATTTCCATCTCAAAAGCTTTTATCTATATCTTGGCTCAATGCGTTGGTGGCATTGTAGGTGCACTGGCACTAAAAGCGGTGGTCAACAGCGAAATTGAACGAACTTTCTCTCTCGGAGGCTGTACCCTCACCGTTGTTGCACCGGGACCAGATGGGCCGACTGTGGTAGGCCTGGAGACAGGACAGGCTCTTAGGCTAGAGATAATTTGTGGGTTTGTTTTTCTTTTCGCTTCAGTGTGGATGGCCTTCGATCATCGCCAAGCCAAGGGTTTGGGCAGAGTTAATGTTTTGATCATCGTCGGAATAGTACTGGGCCTTCTCGTGTATGTTTCTACCACAGTCACGGCTACGAAAGGCTACGCCGGGGCAGGGCTGAATCCAGCAAGGTGTTTGGGACCAGCCATTGTTAGAGGGGGCCATCTTTGGAATGGGCATTGGGTGTTCTGGGTAGGGCCAGCTATTGCTTGTGTGGCATTCGCCATATACACAAAGGTCATTCCAAGCCAACTTTCCCACACCATGGAGTAAAACCTAACTGAAACTCAAGGATTCCTTGGGCATAAAGTTATGTTCAAGTTTGAAAATAATGCCGAGAGATAAATTCTTTTAATGTTGTTCACCTGTTCAATAATTGAACAGGTTGTAATAATGTATCATTTATTTGTCAATTAAAAAATAACTTGTAATATTTTGTTTCGTTGTCTACAATGTAACAAGTTTTAATGCGTATATTATGACTTCTACCTTTTTTTAGAAGCCATCCGGGGGGCTAAAAAGGCTTCAAAAAAATTGTAATAATTATTGCATTAAGACATCCAGAGGGAAAAACAACAGATGAAGAGATCGAAAACCTCTCAAGCACTAACCCGCTTGTATTGATCGTAAAGTAACTCTAAAATCTCAAAAACAAAATATGGGATGTATTGCTTCAAGAAGGAACAAACCATGGAATTGCATTTATATTAGAATTTGTTGCATATTTCCCTTTCAAAAGCTTTTTTCATTAGCGGCTAGATGTGGTAAACAGCCGAATTGAACTGTTTCACCATGGGCCACATGGTCCGACTGTGTTTGTGCTGTTAAATTTTTTATCATTGTCGGAATTGTATCGGGCCTCTTCTTGTTTCATTTCGACCACTGTCACAGCTATGGCGGGGCAGGGCTAAATCCAGCAACGTGTCTGGGCCCAGAAACAGTTAGAGGGTGTCTTATTTGGAATGGGCATTGGGTATTGTGGGTTGGACCAGCTTTTGCTCCATACACAAAGCTCACTGCACTTGAACATTCCCACGAGACAGCATAGACTTAAACAATTTTCATGAATTCCTCAAGAACATGAAAAAGAAAGGTTATAATGTTCATTTTGGAAAACTGAATTCTGTAGATGTTTGTATCTGAATCAAGATCTAATAATAAGCTATTAATTTGTCCAAAAATCTTCATAATGTTGCCCATTGACTACAATGCATTAATTAATTATCACTATGAGTCCTACGATCATCATGTCCTTGACTCATACTAATCGCTCGTTGATCATCCCTAGCTAGCTGCGTGCATGGCTTTAAATTGCTATGTCATTATCAAAATCTACCCTTACCAGAATCAAAATAAATCTTACAGTGTATATAATCTATTCAGTACAAGACAAAGAACACTAGAGTTTAATAAATCGAGTAAGAACAAAGAACACCCAAGTAAGGAGGGATTATCATTGACAATATTGCTTGACACACTTGGCTCAAGTGCCCAACAGAGGGCACAACCAAACCACTGAACTTAGACTAATTAAACAAACATTTATTCCACTTTTTGTTAATTATAGATATATTTTCCTCGATATATTTAGACAAGAAGTTTGATTTTGTAATTTGATTTATGTTACTAGGAAGGTGGCTGCAAAAATGTAGAGGAGGAATTAGCGAGGGGCTCGTGGACAACAGAATTTGAAGAGATTGAGATGGGGCTGCCCTCTAACTGCAACATTATACTTCCCAAGATTTCTGTCAACACCTTCTTAAACTCATCTTCTTTAACCAGTTTCCCATCATCTGCGTTCATCATCTTAAGCATCTCGCTTATTACGTTGTCCATCTGAAACAATGAAGTTCGGAGTCATTAACAAATTTAATCCAATTTGAGACTAGGGTAAGTTAAGATTAAGTTAAATGATATATATAAATCTTGGATATGGATTAATCAATGCATACTAGCCACGAACTTCATACAAAAATTCCATGAAATCGTCCGGGAAATGATTACATAAACCTTTTTTTTCCTGGTAAAATTAGCATTACTCCTAAGTATCGATCAACTGTGAATTGTTTGTGATTGGCTTTATCTTACCTCATGAATTGCACCAACTGGAGGCAGGTCAGCTGATGGAGCGACCGTATCTAGCGCCACACGCAAATACTCCTTGGATATTTTCCCGTTGCGATCTTTTGGCACATTTTCTATTGCCGTGTTTAGATTCTGCCAAGCCAATAATGGATTGCAGAATATGATAATTTTTCCCAAGGATATATACATATTCTAATTAATTATATCGAGAAAAGAGAGGTTATGTAGTGATCAGAGCCAAACCTTGTCTAATTCAAATTTGTTGGATAAAAGTCTCTTAATTCCACTTCCATCAAAGGTGTTTTCACTGTGTGCAACGATCACAGGCTGCTCCTTCAGACGTTGTGCTACACACTGTGCCACTTTCTTGAACTCCACCAAGAATGTCTCTTGAGAAGGGGGCTTGTCCTGATCTTGACCAGCACAAGATTGTAAAGCTGGTTCCACAATGTTACTCATTACCTACACCAGAAAATAAGTCCACGATTTGCACTGAAACCCCATATTAACTAAATGTTACATCATTGAATTGCAAGGATAAAAACTCCATACCCAGGAATCTGAAGATGGAGGCATTCCTTGATCAACAGTAAGCTGTTCCAAAGCTTTGACAATGTGATGATGGAGTGATCCACCAGGTGATTCCAACTGGGAAAATAAGGACACCATTTCTGCTTCATAACCAGGTCCTTTAATGAACTCTAAGAGGTCCTCCCCATCCATACGGAGGATGACTATAGGGTCTCGCTTCAAACCAGCAGCCATGCCTAGAAGAAAATCTGATATAACTCCTTTAAATTCAGTCTTGCTCACTTTCTCTTGCTTGCCATGCGTGAATTCATTTAGAACCTATAACAACATGATATTCGACGCACATATATATGTATGAGAAAGGTTTCATTAATCTTTAAGTATAATTCACTGTTGAGCTTACAATTAAGTTTATCATGATAAATCCCACAATGCGTTCCTTTCTCCCAGCAATTCGTCCTACCAATTTATCTTTAGTACAACATTATTATGAGTTCCCTACTTGTCACTTCTCTGGCCTTTTGGTTTCTTAGAAAACTCGCAATATACAAGTGCAAAGGTGGTCCTAGCTAGAGAGTTCTACCTGTTCTTGTAGGCATGGGGTAATATTTTAATGCCCACCCAATTAGAGGTAAATATTAAAATATGATCTAGAGCATACATTTGCATGATTTCATCAATGGAGCAGTTGCTGGTACTTGTCCCCACAAAAATGTTAGGAGTGAGTCTTGTCCCTACAAAAACACTGCCTTTTTAAATACGGGTAAGCCCAAAAAGTCAGACTACCTGACTTTGGTCACATCAAAATTGGATAAAAATATATTAGGTATTAATTAATATATTCATGTAGTTTCCACAGCAAAATAATATATATATTCATGATTTCCTATACATCATTAAAGAAAGGAAAATATTCAAGTAGTTTCCACAACATTCATCTCCAGATGCCTCTCCAGCATGTAATGATAAAAGGAAAAGGATGACAAAAGTCAATTGGAAAAGCAAAGGCCGAATGAAAAGCTAAGGCCGACAACACCGACTAAAATTGAAAAATAGTTCGCGGATGTTTAACGAGGTAAGCTAGAAATGGAAAATCTTGACGATTTGCTTCTTATCATGTCCCCCAACAAGACAAGCATAGTGATTTCGATCGCTATTAAGACTCGAAAGTTAGACATCAATGCAATAAACAATGAAAAATGGAGTTGAAAAAAAAAAAACAGAAAAAGAATGAATCACTCTGTGCATCCACGAACTTTTTGGAGCCACAAGCTTAATTAAAACTCACGAAAGAGTGGTGAAAGCAACCTCACGAGGGGCTGCGAAGTCCATCCCCTCCATCGAAGCTAGCCAAATACAATTTTATTTTTAATTATGGATATCTAGATTAATTTATACATATCTTAATTAATGTTTTAAAATCTTAAAATCAATGATTATATAAACTTTAATAACTCTGAAATTTATAATATTTAAATTAATAATATATCTAAAGAGTAAATTAAGGACTAGACTAGATTTGCATACATACTTAATTCCAAGAGTACTTCTCTCCACTGTCTCGGGCACATTTACAACTTTCCTACACAATAAATAGCTCTAGGGCCAACATCTTGCTTCGGAATCGATTCATTTCAGCCATTGGAGCAACTAGAAATTAAATTGCGTGTACGTAAGTATGAGCATGCATGAGCCGTTTAACGGCACCCCTTTCCCCACCTGTAGAAACTCAATGTTTTTCCGAACTACATAACTCAAGGCTTTTTTAACGGTTGGAAATATCATCAACACAAGTTTCATATATTAAAATTAAATATCTTCTCAATGGCTGGCATAAATATTACTATAGAATTATATATAGATTGATTCTTTGAATCATGTTCATGTACTAGCTAGATTGGTGTGTAGCTTGGATTAACTGTCCTCAATTTCAATAATAAAAAAGAAAGAAAGAGCTCCTAAAACAAAACCTATGAAGCTTACCATGCATCTCTACCAACTTAAGAAAAATGTAAAGAGAGCTGGGGGCATGAAATAACCTCAGAGTAGATGTGATCAGAATCGGGAGAAGAACCCTGCGCAGGCAAGCCAAGGGCAGCACCAATATCAGCAACAGCGGGTTCAAGTTCTTTCACAGAGAGCTTACCATCTCTATCCCTATCCAGCTCTTGGAACTTATGATCCACAAAACTGCTAAACACCTCTTCATTCCCAACCAACTCCATTATATCTGAACCGTCTAGAACCTGTCCATTTCCTCCACTTGCTCTTATCTCTTCTTTGCTTGTGCTACCCTTCTCCATTATTAACTCTCTTAACCTTTCTCTCTTGCTTTCTTGTGAGATTCTTTGGCTTTGTTTTTGTGTGTGTGTATCTCGTGAATCACACGAGCTAAAGTGAAGGTTTGCTGTAGCCTGTAGGTGAGTCTTCCTATGCTGCTTTCCTCTGCTTCTTGTGTTCTTGGCCTTTAAATATGCGAGAGAATGGGATCAGAATGGCTTTTGTGCATTTACGAGGGTGCGGCAGATATACGGCACGTTTGCTTTCCTTTCCAAGACACATATTTTAATTAGTTTCTTAATTTTTTTTTATTATTAAAAGTAGCATGTCAGTTATCCATTCAATATATTATTTTTATAAAATAAATTCGAATTGTATTGATTATAATTTGTTTAATTATTATGTAACGAGAGAGGATTATTATATCCCTTATGTACTAATCTTTTTTGAAAAATTAAATTCAATAAATAAAAATTATATATTAATATAAAGTTTATTTCTGAGGTATCTTCTTATCTTTCAATGAAAAAGACAACGTGAAATGCGACATCAAGCTGCTCTCACAATTTTCAATCATTTTACTCGAGACAAATCGCATCTCATTTTTTTGGCCAAATGACTTTTTTTTATGTGTACCAATTAAAAAAAAAGTTATAATTTATAAAAATAAAAATAAAAATAAAAATTGTACGATGTGCCTTGAACACCATAAAAGTAGAGGATAGAACCAAACAGTCCTTTAAACCAAGAGAGCGGCTCGTAGCCACCGATCCTCTGTGTGGATAGGACACGTGGGGCGGTTAGGGAGCCTCCAAAATAAAATAAAATGTCAGATAGCGGACCCACCCACCAAACATCTACAGGTCACTACCTCTCAGTGTCCTTTTTTGCGCTTTGGTCGGCCCGTCTTTGCAAGACGTGTGGACTTGGCAGCCTAATCTGCTCGAGTCTGTATTTTCTCAAGATATTTATATAGATATAAGTTTTTTTTTAAGTATTAAAATTATATATATTTTTTTATTTTTAAAAATTTATATATCAAAATGATTTAAAAATATTAAAAATATATATATTTTAAACTGCAATAATTTTTTTTAAAATAAAAAAAAACACAGTTAAATCACCACACGAAACAAGCCTTTGTATGGCTCGAATGAGATAATGGATTTACAGAGTGTTAAGCGGCTGCCGAAATTACACCTGTGGTCGCTACAAGACCCATGCTACTACAGCTAGATGCCCTCACGGTCAAGATACTAGCTACTACATCGACGCCTAATTATTGTCCTTCTCTCTGATACTGCAATATCAGCAGTCTCATTTCTCATGACAAGTAGCATAACAAGGAATCTTATGCATGGAACCCAAAATTGTCCTTCTCTCTGATACTGCATCAGCAGTCTCATTTCTTATGACAAGTAGCATAAGGAGGAATCTTATGCATAGAATCCATATCAGGACAATGTTTATGGATATTTGGTCTTTTGAAGCAGGCATTGCAATGTAACAATTCCAAAACGCCTGCCATAGATTCAGTGGACATGATGAGCAAGAACTTAAAATCTAAGCTCCAAGAACATGCGCAAGAAATCATGCAATCTTGCTGGTATTATCTTTTACAGAAATTAGAAGTTGTCATGGTCTTAATTATCCTTTAATTAGTCATGCAATTGCAAGTTCCCTGCAAGCATGCAGCAATATACCTGATGCTGCCACACTCACCACAAACTTAACTTCGGTCTACATTTCTCCTTGCATGTTCCTATCTACCATGACATGTTAATGTTTGTGTCTAAGATTTACGCAAAGGAAACAGATGAGGCTAGCAAAATTTGCTCCAGCACAGGATATCCAGTATTTACGTGAAGGTAATTAAGCAACTAGGAATTTGACGGTTTTTGCGGGCTCTGGAATAGTTTCCATCTTCCATGTTTTAGCTGGACAGATTCCTTTGGAACAGTTTCTTGCCGTGGGGAATTTATATCTCCATTCTCCCAGGATTGCATCGGTTCAATACCTGGCTGTTCTTCCAATTCACTTGCCGGCTCGTGTGACTGCTGGGACAAAGAAGCACTACTAGATGAATGTAACTGATCATGTTCTTTGGGCTGTTTTTCTGTTGTAGCCTCGCTAATTGAACTGGATGCCTTAGGTTCTCCATTTTTTGCATTTAGCTCTTCTTGCTGCTGGAAAAGAATTGACATCTTGGAATCAGTTAGTGTGGTTTAAAACATTACTAGAATAATGATCGAGACGAAATTAACAATCCTTCTGCTGTCATATCATACCAGAACAGAGAAACTATGAAGTTGAAAAAGTCATCAACCGAATTAAAATTGGTTGAGGTTACCTGATCAGAACGAGGCATTGATGCTGACTGAGAAGAAACACACCGCAAAATTTCAAAAAACTTCGTCTGTCCATAAGCTGCTGCCTTCTGCCAATAAATAAGGGCAATCTCCTCAGCCTGCACCCTCATCTCCAACAAATTACGATCGATCTCAGTCTCGTGTTTTGCCACGAAAGGCCGGAAAAAACAATCATAAACATATTCCGTTCCCTGAAACAGTTAAAGAGAAACATATTAATCAGGATATAACTAATTCAAATGTGGATAACCTGCCGGATGATGCTGCTTCACAGATTTAGGGTGATCAATACATACTTTCGTTTTCGGATGCCAAAGATATATAAAGAATGCCAGCTTTGCTTCACTGTACATAGGCAGCCTTCCAAGACAGAAAGCAAAAACAGAATCATAAACGTAACACAACAGCATGAATTAAACACACACACACAAAAAAAAACACAACCCAAGTTTCAAGACACCATACCAAAAGATTAGATGATCCCCTACCCTCTCACAAACTGTAAGCATTGCAACTAAAATCCTACAGAAAAAAATTGAAAGAACCATTTCAGAACTGTAAATTAATTTCTTAAACACTAGAATTTTTCTAATGAAGCGTGAAAATGCTTACCAGTAGCGGCACCAAAACAGGACTTGCGCAATATCTGTCCTGTTGTTCTCCGCTGCTTTAAAACACTCATAAGCCGGATAGGCATAACCAAAAATCATACTGTCAAATTATCACACATCAGCACCCCAATTAACACCGAAAAGATAGTCAAGTTGTAATAGAATGGATGTTGAATTAAATCAGTTTAGTTTCATACAGAAGGGTTCTGGACAGAAATGATCCAATCATCTTGTTTGCTTAACATTTACTGCGAGATGGTTATTAGCAATTCTTCCTGTCGATTTTGTCACACAATCCAATCTGAAATCCAAGGCAGGCAAAATATGAGTAAAATCACTAGATAAACAGAAGAAAAGGTGATCTATCACCCAGAATGAAGCACCTGAACAACTTACAATAGGAGTATTTATCCAGAAAAAACGTACAATATATAGTAATGCCCCCTTTAACTCTTTTTCTTGATCAACCTTGAATTAATGCCAAAGTAAAATATACAACATGGGTTCGATCAAAAACCCACAGAGAAATGAAGTTAGTCTTTTGCCAAGTTTAGATATAATTCTTGAGATTTTATTTATTTAGTAGACATACAGCGAAAGCGGCATCCTAAGCAAGAGATTCAGTTGTATGTGATATGTATCCCTGGATTTCTTAGAAAGAGAACACAACACCCCACAAGACATAGGAGAAGTAATCTTAGAAGTATCCATCACATAAGATTATTATTTTGCCTTACCTGGTTATTGAATGACGATTAAAAAAAAACTGCTCAGAAGTTGCAGTAGGTGTGTGTCTATATATATATATATATATATATATATATTGATAGCACATAGAACTCGACTGTACGAGAAAAACTGCTTGGTCACGAATCGCCACGAATGTATCCTTTGGTTTGAATTTAGATATGACAGTTGTTAAGTAAGCCACGTTTTTTATTGGGCATTTTGAAGCAGTCGGAGGGCTGGGAGATTGGCTCAAACAAGTACAGCTCAAATTTCAGGTAGTGTTTGTTTCTACGGTAAAATTATTTTTTTTATAGTATTTTTAGATCATTTTAATGTATTAATATTAAAAATAAATTTTAAAAATTAAAATATATTATTTTAATATATTTATAAACAAAAAATTACTCATGATATCAAACACTACTACAATATTTACACCAGACTTATCTTGGACTGGGCTGGATGGCTGACACATTGCTAGCTCAAGCACACAACATTTTTTGAAGAATGCATCGTTTTGGTGTAGGAAAACAAATCAGCGGCATTGATGAACAAAAACCACCGACCATGTTTTATTCCGATTGACTGCGTCGATGTCCAAAACTTTCTCCTTGCCATACAGGCTCCGAGTCTGCACCAAGAACCACGTATTTAAAAGCCCTCTACTAATGTGATTTATCCACCACAAACCAAGATTTATCTGTATCTAGCTCGAATGAATCGGATTTTTCCATTTTAACATGGAAAAGCCATGAGAGTACATGATTTCATTCCTTTTCTTCTAAATAAGCATGTGAAAGGAGACGACTTCTTGTCCATTATTAAGGACAGATGAAAAGTTTTCTTGTCCAGTAGTCTGTCAATGGAGATTATTATGATTTTACAGTCAGACAAATAAGACGTTTGTTTTACTATTTTAAAAGCGATTTAAAAAAAATAAATTTCATTTTATTTTATTACATTTTCAAATAAAACTAAGGCCTATTTGGCTAAGCGTTTACGTCTGTGTTTTAATTTAACAGTTGCAACATACCTTTTGGTTACAAAACGAGCCGCAATTTTCATGCATGGACCCCACCTTTATCTGCGTTCAAAACTCAGTTTCGCTGAATTAAAAATTGCATGCTTTTCATTTCCTGTATATTGCAACTGTGTCTAAACACAGTATAAAATTGTTCTCCTCTTCCTTCCTTGACCAGTACTTCGGGTATGGGTGGATTTTATCCAGATGAGAAAATCATGAGGGCTGTTTTTACTTGGACGTGTCGCTGCTAGAAGCATCGAGGGAGACAATTAGGCTGGCCTTTTGATACCATTTTTCTTTTGTTCAACCACGAGGGTTGTTCTTAACAGTTTTTCTTTTGTTCTTCCCCTGTTGCTGCACTTGAAGATGATGATGACGGTGATGGAGGGCTGGCCTGCTGAAACCATTTTCTTCTCTTCTGTTTTCCCTTTGTTCTTCCTAGTCTTATTTATGTGCTCTCCTTGTCTGTGTGGAGAGTGAATTAAATTCACTCTCTACAAAAAAAAAATAAATAGTAAAAAAAATTAATTTTTAATTGTATTTTATTCAAAACATTAATGTTTAATATTATGTAATAAGACTACATAAATTAGAAGGAGATCACATAATGACGTGACATTTGCAGAATTTGATTGTAATTCTAATTTTGTTTCTGATGATATTTTATATGATTTTGTTGCACGCTCAAAAAACCATGAAAAATATAGTCTTTATCTGATGAATTTCGTACGTGATGGAATTATAGATAGTTTAATGAAACAATAAAAAATATTTTTTATATATAATATAATTTATTTCATGATATAATAGCAATAGTTAAATGTACAATATTTAAATTAAAAATCATCAATACTAATATATATCCTTTTTAGTTATTTTATAACCTTAATTTAAAAAACATTCTTAACCAAACACATTAAATTGTTTTTTGTTTGATCTCAATTTCAACCATGATTTTAATCAAATATATATTTTTTTAAATTAATTTTAATTAAAAATATTTTTTATAAAATATTTTTTTTTTAAATACAACTAATACACTTACCACAATACCACGCAGAATCTAATTTGACAGTAACAATCAACGGTAAAATCTCAACCATCTTATAAGAATTGTAAGAGAAGTGATGCATGACGTGTGACGTTTGGATTTCCCAATAACAGTAGGGCACTGATTTTGAGGAAATAACTACTTCAATTCATTCGTGGCTTTAACATGCTGTTTGACATGTCATTCGCAGTACTCTCGAAGAATATGCGCTTTTGTTCTTCTTATTTTTCGTTGTTTTCAATTTTAAGAGCTGCTACACTACGGTGCACAATGGAAGCTTTAGTTAGGTTTGTTTGTTGAAAAATAATTATTTTTAAAAAAATAAATTTTAGAAAAATATTTTTTCATATTTAGTAATGTAATAAAAAATAAATTGAAAAACACTTTCCAGTGTTTAGTTATATCATGGAAAATGAGCTAGAAAATAACTTATTAATGTTTTATTTTTCTCAAGTTTATTTAAATAATAAGGAACAAATCTTACAAATTAAAAAGTTGAATGAGAATGAAATTGAAAAAAATATAATTTCATAAATTATCTCAAATAAAATAAATAATAATCAAAATAATAGAGATCAAATCTAAAAA
>Ga0325414_1006250_pt1 | contig 12617 bp, 10 predicted proteins | sample PopdelMetagenome_8_FD_206183 | JGI IMG/M metagenome (GOLD analysis project Ga0325414, IMG submission 206183) | Populus deltoides microbial communities from Bellville, Georgia, United States - Leaf-PdKOR-R3 | ecosystem: Host-associated > Plants > Phyllosphere > Phylloplane/Leaf | place: USA... | reverse complement strand
TTTTTTTTTTTTAATCTCAATTCCAAAAAAGTTTCATCGTAATATTATTCTAAAATGATTAATAGTTGAGTCGATTTGTTTCCTTTATTGAATTTTTAATTTCAAGTTATGGAGCTAGCAAAAAAATTTATATTTAATTTTTTTCATTATAATATTTTATTATATTTAAATATTATATGAAAAACAAGAAAATATAAAATCACTCGAAAAATAATTTGGTTTCAGTTGATGAGTGAGTGAACTAATTTAAAAATACAACTTAAAATAATTTTTATTATACTTAAATATCCCGTGAAAAAAACAGGAAAATACAGCTAACCTTTTATTACATGTACGAGTTAGTGGATTCGTTGTTGTCCCTTCCTCCCCCACTCCATCTCTCCTCTTCCCTTTCACTTTTTAAAGCGTCTGTCACGGCAAAAATCGCGAGCCCTAAAACCCAGAAGGCCGAGATTTCATCAACGCAGTATTAATGAAATTAAAAGGTTAACTATATTTTGCTCCTTGCAGACTGCTCAATGTTCCATTTCTATCCCCATTGTTAAGCTTTTTCCAACTCTATGCACATAGATTTCTTTCCTCTCTTATAAATCTTGCCCGTATAAATTTCTTTCCTCTCTAGCACTCATAAATGTTATAATATCTTATAAAAATCGTTAAAATCTAAAAAGATCAAATAAAAAGGTAGGTTATTTAATGATTATAGTAATATCAATATATATTTTCTTTAAAAAAAATCATCCAAAAAAAAATCACATATAAAAAATCTCTTCAAATAATTTAATCTTCATTCGATTTGTTCCATCTAGTCGATTATATATTTAATGCTAGTTGAAAGATTTAAACTCAAAAGGTAAAAAAAAGAAAAAAATAAACCTTCTTATAACTCATTTGTTTTTACGTTTGAAAAGAATTTTTGAATTTTTTTTAAATTTAAATTATTTTTATTTTTTTCAAATCATTTTGCTGCATTGATTAAAAAATAAATTATTTTGATGTATTTCTAAATAAAAAAATACCATAATATTATACAGAATCTTAATTAACAAGTCTCCGTGGTAGAGTGAGTTAGTAGTTATCATTAGCAATTATATATTAAATCACAAGTTCCCAACAAAATAGATATAGAACCATTGGTTGAACCGATGACTGAGCCCCTTATCGAGTCTCATTTTGAACTGGAGGGTCATATAGGACTGAAGTGGGGCATTTATGAATCTATAGGGATAGAAATGAAGTTTGATCCCAAAAATGAAAATTGAAATAGAAAGAGATTAACCCGACAGTAAGTGGTATAAATATAGGATTACATATATTCCAATCACCTTGAAGCTCGGGGCTGTCTACCTTCTCTCCTCCCCAGGAATAACCAACTCTTAAAGATATACCATTATTCTTTCAAAGCCATTTGTCTCTCTGCATCTTGCCTGTCTTTCTTTCAATAACCGAAACATGTAGCCAAGTTTCTTGGATTCTGAAGTTTCTCATTTCTGGGTAATTTACAGCTAGGAATTGATTGAAGGACCCTTTTCTTTTGGTTCTTTTCAGTTGAGGCTAGAAATCAGAAATCATAGTGCTTCATGGCTTTGGAAGGTGAGCTCTTCTCATTTTCCTGGGAATTTCTCTTTTTGTAATTCTTTTTCTTTGGTTGTGGAGACAATGAAGGTGAGAAACGAATGATGATAGCTTTATTCGGTTCGGGCTTTTGCCTTTCCTTACCCAAAAGCAAGCTTTTATTCTCTATCTCTCCCTCCCTGCCTTTCTTTTCTTCTTCCCCGTCTGTTTTCACAGGAACCAAACAAAAGGGGTCAAAGGTTTTTGTTTTCTTTTTTAAATTTAATGTTCTTGTATGTTGGCTTTTCCATTTCCTTCTGTTTCTTATTAGTTACAAAGACAGGGTTCCTCTTCTGAAAGTTGTCGTTTCATGTTGTTGCATATAATGAGCCAGGGAGTGAAACCGAAGAAAGCCCAGAAATGGAAACAAATGATGACATAACCAAGAAGACAGAGCCCCCCATCCTTGAAGACCCTTCACCAAGATGTGTATTGGAGATTCCTATTTCAGGTACGGACTCTGATCACAGCAGCAGCAGCAGTTGCAGCTCAGGTTCAACGGAGAAATTAGTCCCTGAAAGAACGGGGATCTTACGAGAGAGCAATGGTATTCAATGGAAACAAATACTTGATTCATTTAAGAAGAAATCAGCGAGGAGGTTTTCAGTGATTCCATTGATTTCAACGTACGAAACTATTGCCAGGAAGAATTTGAGAAGGAAATTGGCTAGAATCCAACATTCTGCTGATGTCTTTATTGATTGTGAGGGCATTATGGCGCCTAAACCTTCATGGAGGAATTTTGATTATCTAGAGCTTGAGGCTGCTACCGAAAATTTCAGCTCTGGTGAGCCCTTTTTTGGTATTTTCAATTTTTCTCATACGCATACATATCTGCCTGCCTACATAATTTTCTTTTCTTTTCTTTGTTTGCTTTCTTTGTCGCTACAGTGCCACCACTTTGATACCAGGCTTAATTGTGCTTCCAATTTCCACTAGTTGAAACATAACAGTAGCCGCTTTAAAGAACTTTGTCTTGTTTTTGGAGGTTGCTTTCTTATTTTAGAGACATAAATCTCAGAATTTATCTCATGGGCCAAGGTTTAAGAGTCAGACTTAAGATCATATTTGACAGGAATGGGATTTTGCCCCCTAAATAATGTGATTTCTTGAACTTGTCCCTTCTATCAGGATTTCATTGAGAAATTGATAGAAATGCCCTTAAACATCACCTCAATTCCTCTCTTTTCTCTGTTAGTAAACATGTTTTCCTTAGTTGGTTGAGGAAAGGATAGGAATTGGGAAAGTTTTTTTTTCAGATTTCTCCGTCGATTTCTCATCGGAAATCTAACGGAAGGGATTTATTCAAGAAGTCATAGTGTTTGGGGGGAAATCAGATATTTTTGTAGTTTGGAGGGGTATTTGTTTTTTCGCTCAAATTTAGGGGATATTTTACAATTTAGCCTAAAAACTTACAATCCATTGATTTTCTTTATTGAATGGTATAATTGAAAGTGATGGAAAATATAAGTACTTGCTGATACATTTTCAAGAAAAGAAAACAAAAGGATGATTTACACGTTTGAATTTTTGAACGAGATAGCCTCGAACCTCGAATAGTCAATGCCGCCTGTGACTGAGGAAAATGATGGTGGGACCGAACTTCTTGACCTCTCACCTAGCATTAAAATCAAGGCAGCCATGTACTTACTTTACAATATCCTCGATGACTATGGCAATAAGAGTCAGCGTTTTAGCCTAAAACTTTTAGGCAGGCAGGGAGGGAGTTTTGGATGGACACGGACATATGAATATAGCTCGCAGATGTTTTCTACAGCTTTTCTTATTAGTTGCAGACTATCCCAGTTTGGGAACTTAAGAAATAAATCCAGTAGTGATTGACAAATTAAGCTGATTTTTACGTGTCCAAATCCACGTTGATGAACATTGACGTTGCGTAAATGACTAGTTGATGGATCATAAATCTAAATTTCAGGTTTAAAATTCATCAGATCCTGGCAAGGATTGTGAATCATTTATAGCTTACCAGCAACTTAAAAATGTTAGTAAAAATCTTGATGCATATAGGATCGGAGTCTGTATGCAGGGGATTTATTGATATCGAAATCAACATCACTGAATAATTCTTACGATTCTAATTATCCATCAAATATTCACAGAGAATTTGATCGGGGAAGGAGGTCATGCAAAAGTGTACAAGGGATGCTTATCTGACGGCCAGGTTGTCGCTGTAAAGAAGCTCATGAAAACTGAGAAGCAGGAAGAGGACAGAGTTGGTGATTTCTTATCAGAGCTTGGGATTATTGCACATATAAATCACCCAAATGCAGCTAGATTGCTTGGTTTCAGCATTGATAGTGGTCTGCATCTTGTCCTTGAATTTTTACCACATGGCAGCCTCGCGTCAGTGCTCCACGGTGCCGTCTCTAACTCTATTCTTAACAAAATGTTGTGCATTTGTGACCATCAAGTTGCAGGATTTACTAGCATCTAATTTTAATTATCGCATTCTTATAAGGAGAGATTCAGCATTTCAGGTGGATCAGATTGTCTAGAATGGAAGAAAAGGTTTAAGGTGGCTTTAGGAATAGCAGAAGGACTTCAGTATCTCCATCATGATTGCCCAAGGCGCATTATCCATAGAGACATCAAGGCCTCTAACATATTGCTCAACGCAAATTTTGAAGCTCAGGTGCATTTTCAATTCAGCATGTATTTTAATTCCATCTCCATCTTTTCTTGTAGGGAATGATTTGGTTTGTTCCTCAGATTTCTGATTTTGGATTGGCAAAGTGGCTTCCAGAAAACTGGATTCACCATATTGTCTTCCCTATCGAAGGCACATTCGGGTGAGGAGTTTGCAGCCACTCCAGTAATTTATTGCCAGCATTCTGATCCATTTCACAAATTAAGTTTAATATACATACATATATTCTGTCTTTTTAAACTAGAAAACGAAATTTCAGATACTTGGCTCCTGAATACTTTATGCATGGGATTGTTGATGAGAAGACCGATGTATTTGCTTATGGGGTTCTGTTACTTGAGATCATAACAGGTCGCCGTGCTGTTGATTCAAGTAGACAGAGCCTTGTGATGTGGGTAAGATCCACTCATGCAGAGTCCCTTGTTTTCAATATATATATATATATATATATATATATCCCCATGTCAAATTATCCTTGCACTGGCAGATTTTTATAACCATTTCTAATCATTTTGCCTTGACTGCATATATTTTCTATCACAGTACTGTTAAATATTTTCAAGAAAGCTTTGACAACATGTATAAATGTGTATTTTATGCACAGGCAAAACCATTGTTGGAGGCAAATAATGCTAAAGAACTAGCTGATCCCAGGCTGGGAGATGATTATGATCCCATTGAAATGAAGCATGCCATGTTTACGGCTTTGATGTGCATTCACCACTTACCCAATACACGTCCACAAATGATCAGAGTATGAAATCTGCTTTATATCCAGTCTTATATATATGTATATAATCATACAAAATTTAGGAATTAGCTAGAAATATTATTCTACACTTCCTTTACTTACATCCATGTGAGAAGAGAAGTTCCTGCACTAGACCCCTCCAAGATTTATACATGTTTCTGAAACAAACATCGGAAAGTTTAGGTGGTGCAGCTCTTGAGGGGCGAGGGAGCACCTGTGGAGTTCAAGCAGAAGACGAATGCAGGGAGGGCAGTCCTTCTGGATGGCTGTGACTTGCAAGATTATACTTGTACTACTTACCTCAAAGATCTCAATCGTCATATGCAACTTGTGATGGAGTGATGCTGGTCTAGTAACTTTTAAGCCATTGTTACTTGTGCTGCCGCCGATTTTCGGCTGTTCTATGCGAAGGCAAATGTCTAAATGCCCTTCTATGTGTGAGTGAAAAAATCAATATTTTCACATCGTACTGTCTCTCTGTACAGGGTTCTAATTAAATCCCAAATGGATGCTTCGTGTTTGGCACAAGTTTATTGAGGCCTAGAAATAATAACCACTTCCCGTACCTATTTCTATACCTTTAAAATATAAAATACATGATGATATAACATCAAAGTTTTTATTTTTTTTATTTTTTTTCATTTCAATAATAATAATTAAATACTATTTTTTATTAGAAACAAGGCATTCAGGAGCACGGTTAAAATATTTTTTACTTGAAAATATATTAAAATAATATTTTATTATTATTTTTAAAAAATTATTTTGATATTAAAATGATATAAAACCATAAAAATAGTTTTGTACTCTCTCCTATGAATATACCGAATGAGAAATTACTCAACAGGCTTACGAAGGAATTTGTGGAACCATCTCCAAGAAATTATATATAGTTTTTCAATTAATTTCCTAAAAACATTCCCCACAATATACATTCAAGGATATATATGAAAAGTATTTTCAACTCAAGGTTTTTCTTTTATCCTTTTTTCATTATCTCAGATCTTTTTTTTCCCTCCAACTCTTTTTTATTGGATCCTTTTGATTTTTTTTTGTTAACAAATATATTTTTATTTGTAAAATTGACTCTTGATAAATAACAAAATGATATTTAAAATAATTAAAACTTGCGGTAATACAACACGAAAAAAAAATACATTTTGTTATGGTTTACGATAATTACCCGTTGTATTTTTTTTAAAATTATTGTTCACTAACTTTATTGATATTTTATTTTAATTGGGTTTATACAGAGTTTTCAGTGTTAATAATAGATTCCAATATTAAATTAATACTCAATTTAATAAAATAAAATTTTATTAATTCAATGCAATTCAAACTTTTAAAATCTAATTTTAATTTAAAATAAATATTTATATTTTTCCAAAAAATAATATCACGCAACATCCCCACCCCTAGCATACATAGAATGAAAGAAATTCCTCGTGAAAAAAACACATAAATTGCAAAGTTTGGCGTCCCATTGACAATTTGACAGTAATAGCTAATGACGGTCGTCAGTTAGATATAACAGAGCTCGAAGGATTCTATGGAAGGTTGAAGATTTGACTTTAGACTAACAGTAGTTTTCCGCCCATAAGTTAATGACCAAGCTGAGGCCACAAACAAGGCTATATACTATAAGGGCTGCAAAAGAGATCAAAGTGTTAAAAGAGACAACCTCCTGAAGTGATGATACGGGCATTTAGAACGACAACAAAACAATATAAATGAGCGGCTGCGGCGGCGGCGCGAGCTCGTAAAGTTGGAGAATATTCAAAACCTTCCCACAACCAGATGGATCTCCTTCATCATTAATGAAACGGGTCTTATCTAACACCCACTTAAAAGAGTCGCATACAAAATCCAGCATCCTGCCATAACTACTACTATATTAAACCAAAAAAAACCTCCTATACCTTTACCAGTCCAGCACCAAAAGTTAAGGTAAACATTAGGGTAAGGTGGGTCAGCTAAAGTTTTCAGCTAGCAAGCTAGCTAGAAGCTCCACCAAAAAGTGAAAGTTTGTTGCTACTGCATGTTAACTGAATTTCTGATGTCAAAACTGCCATTTGGTCAATAAGTTTGGTGAGGCCATGTAAAATACTCAGCTGTTTGTGGCAAAGTAGTCATTGCAGTTGCCATGGATGAGGTGGAACCGGAGGAGTCAGTTGCTGCGAAATTGTTGGTGGTTTGGAGGTGGCGGACGAGGTTGTGATGATAAAGCGCCGTGGAAGCATCAAATGTAATACCACATGAGATTTCAGTAGAAGCTGGCTCAACAGCAGCAAAATTGATGTTGTTGTTGGTGCTATAGCTGCAGCACCGTGGCTGGGGCTGGTGGTTGTCGCTAACATTTGGTTTATGCTCGGCATCTAGTGAGGTCTTTACGCGCTTTGCTGCTCCACCAACTGGAAGAGCACTCTTCATGATGGCTTCAACATTATATCGGTTCATCTCAAAATTGGTCACTGCATTCAGACCCCTAAACTTTATGGCAGCTATATCATACGCCTCAGCTGCTTCCTCTTCTGTGGCTGTTGCCATTTCAAAGATCAGGTGACTCATATTAATTCAGGAAAAACTTTACTACCATACAATCTCATAGTTAACAAAGCATATTGAATGCATAGAGCTGACAAGTCGAATGAAAAATCATACTAGGTTTAGAAATCAGATAAGTTCATGTTTCTGCCCTTGAGGAAATGCAAAGATACTTTGTAGACTACATTAAATATAATACAATAATTGTGTATGCAATCAATTGTCTGTGCGAGCAGTAGGTAGCAAGAATCTTGCACATGCTTATGATCAATTACAATAAACTCATGCTGAAAATTTTGAAACAAGAGTATGATGACCATCAATTTACTTAGGAGAAGAATTAACCCTTACCAAATGTTCCAAGGTAGAGATCCTTGTTTCCAGCTACACGGCCTATCCTCGCTTGCCAACGACCCTGTTGATGATGCCTGCAAAACATATATGATATATAAGCAGATGCTGCCGCTGGCTTGTATATGATGCAAGCTAGCATTATGAGATCAAGAAAAAGAATTTGCTATTAGAGACTGAAACCTTGTGACACCCCTGTAAATAGAGGCTCCCCGTGAAAAACCACTACTCTTCCTGCAAAAACAAGGATGATTTTTCTTGACAATCTGCAGGTACATCAAAAAGAGCAAGGAAGAAACCAGAGTTAGATGTTGGCATACCTCCTCAATGAGGCAATGAATTCTTGCTTGGACACATACTTCATATCCTCCAGTTCTTTAGTATAATTCGAAACCTGCCAGCGACAGATATGCCAACTTGCTTCAATAACTAAACAAGTTTACCCTACAGTCTACATATATTCTCCTGCCGAGAAGAATGAATCAATAAATAGAAAGCATAAGCATTACAGGGCAATTGGTGGTTGCAGTTGGACCCCAGTATTTTAGAGCTGCCAAGTCATAAGCTCTAGCTGCCTTTTCTTCCTTATCATACCCACCTGATAAATTAAAAGAACAACGTACAGCAATCACTATGTCCGTTATTTCTGAAACCGTATAAATGAGTACTAGAAAATAGCAGCTTGAAGATGAAAATAAATTTGAGAGGAGTTAATTAGCTTACCTAAGTATACTGTAGAGAACATATCGAAAGGTTCGAGTATAGTGGCAGCCACATAGCAGGATTCCACCGTTCATGCAAGAGGAGAGAGAGAAAAGTTCAAGGAAAGAATTTTATCGTGGGAAACCAAGCATAGTCAAAAGTTTCAGCGTGAGCTTCTTCCTCCACGCAAGAAAAAATTAAATAAAGCAAGAAGCATGTCTCTGCATGTGACTGTCTCTGCAGAAAAGGATCGTTACTGTTCTACATTAAGAATTTATTAATGGTCTAGCTAGCTACTAGTAGTTAGCTGTTTATCAAGTGTATGTTATACTTTCTTCATGTAGAATAAGTCCAAGTCTGAATTTGAACACGCTCCAAGAATCAAACCCCAAAAGGGTAACTTTGAACTACAATTTCTAATTACTTGAAATCCAAAATAAAAATTCCTGATCCAACATTTTTCCCAAGGCACTGCCACTGTGTGATTGTGAATGAATGGATAGGCCGTGATGCCAGACACCAGCTTTACTAAAAAGTAGAAGTGGCCAAAATTTTCATTGAAAAGAAAAGATATATTTCAAGTTGAGAAATGCTGGTGGTCTCGTCAAACCTAGACACTAAGCTGCTACTTGCTGCAGGTAGCTGAGAAAAAGAAAAGAAAAGAAAGCAAAAGTAAGAAAAAAGGCAGCTGCAAGGCATATCCATTGATGTGTATAACGCCTGAGGCATGGTGACTATGTGGACGTGGGTCGTGTCAAACAAACCTAACCTTGCAGCGGCTAGGGGACCCAGATGAGAGAAGAAAGAGAAAGTCCAAAAATGAACAAAATGGCGGCACATCTGATCAAATCAATCACTTAATTGAAAAAAAGAAACAAAAGTAACAGTTTGAACATTTTCCTTCCATTACACACACACACACACACACACACACACACACACACACAATTCTCAGTCTATCTATCAGATTGTGGTCCACACCCAGTAAACTAAGGAAAACGGGTGTGGCTCCCCTTGAAATCTGAATGGATGCAATCCAAGTTTCTTTTCACTTCACTTCTACTCCTGATTCATGGTATAAAACCCAGGCCCCTTTACAGGAACTGATATATACATATACATATATACATATATAGAGGGGGGGAGATGACCTTGACGCCCTTTTCTAGCCTGACCCTCTCTCCTACAGCTGTTATCCCATAGATGCGCTTCATATCTGCCTGTCCATCGATGTCTGCAGCAGCAGGAAAACCAAAAAAATATTTCTCACAAAACTAGTTTCATAATAATTAACGATTCAAAGAAAAGCCTCTTAATGCTTCAAAGAAAAAGAAAAAGAAAAGGAAATAATTAATGAACGAAAGGAGATTAATTAATGCAGAAATTTCAATTGTTAATTACCTGGTAACTCCTCTGTAAATAGAAGTTCGCTGACCAAAGGTGTCAGCTATCTTTTTAGAGCAATCGTTGTCAGCAGAAACAATGGCAAGCTTCTCTGTTGAGCCACCCTGATTATTGCTAGTATCATTATTCACCCCAAGAGACAAGGCCGCATTATTAGAGAACCCCAACTCGTTCCCAGTCGACTCAATACCACCAAGCTGTGTGGGAGCTATTGAAGCCGAGTCATCAACCTCTGAGCCTGAGTTAGTCGAAAAGGCTTGGAACCCAGTAATAGCTTTAAGATCTTGTTGCTCGTTGAAGTAAGCCGCTGCAGAGCCCTGATGATCATAGATGTGGGTCAAGGACGAGTCTTGGGTCTCTGTCTGGCTATTATCCGAATATCGAACATTAATAGATGATGAAGAATCTCCAAGAAAATCCTCCAGTTTTGGGACTTGTTGGTGTTGAGTTTCTGGGCCTATAAAGCTTGTCAGAATATTAGAGTTCTCTGCCATTGCTGTGGTCGTGACTTGTGATTCTTTGGGGTTTGCCCAGCCTACGCAGTAAACAATAGTAATCTTCATCAAGCTCTAACCATACACAAGGACGGCCTCCTGGGACTTGCCAAAAAAAAATTACAGGTGCAACTACAACTAAAGTAGGAGCTAACTCATAAATAAACAAAAATGAAAACTTCTTCCTCCCCGTATTTCTAATCGTATGCTTTTAACCAAGCAGAAAAAAGCTACATAATTAAAGAAGGAACAGTATCAATTCACGCACATTCTTGTTGAGTGCAGAAGTGAGCTTAAACGTAACTAGCAGACTGCTACACAGCATATACGAAGAAACAAGAGATAATCAGTTATGGAGTAAATCTCTCTTATCCCTCTGCACTTTCCCAGCAACCAAACACAAGTTGAACATTTCCTTGTTATGATATCTATATATGGATGAACTTTAAAAGATAAACAAATATGTAAAAGGAAGAAAAAGGAAAAGGGTCATACGTACCATCAGCATAGAAGTTATCGAACAAGTAGTGAGGAGAGGCAGAAGAGGAGCTCTCATAAGACATGAACTGAGATTCAGATGACCTCAACATTTCCATTGGAGAGAGTGAAAAAGAAAGCCAGTTAGTAGCTGGTGCCATTATTAATTTCCTTCTCTCTCTCTCTCTCTCTCTCTCTTTTCTTTCTGGTTTGAAAAGCGAAACAAATAGTAATCCCTTTAAAACTCAAACAAACTGCACATAAAAAACAATTTTTTTTCTCAGGAAACAAACAAAAAGAAAACAACTTTACCCTAAGAAAAACCAAAACCGAAAATTTACCTCTTAACTGTTACTTGCTCAAAAACACCCACATCCCATGTCTAAAGGACGATAGTCACGAAGCTACTAGCTAAGCAAAATACCTACTAAAAAGAAAGTGCTTTAAACTCTATCGTTTTATCTTTATTTTCTGGTTTTCATCAAGAGATCGTTTAAACCAAAGTTTGATGAGCTCCAGCTAGCTGGGGCTAGAAATACAATGCATGCAACAACCCAGTCTTTGTGATTTGGTGGTGTCTCTATATGGAAAAAACACAGAAAGAGAAGGGAAGAGAAGGAGGTGTCGATAGCAATCGCAGGTGGGCATAAATAAAGGAAGTGGTGAGCGGTTTAAGGCTTTAAGCTGCCAACCGGCGTCAAACCAGAGAGGTGCTAGCTAGAGACAGGCAGACAGAGCTACTGCTTTTCTTTTTATATTTTTAACTTATGTGTGTAATAAACTAACATTTAATAGTGGTCCGGAGATTTCAGCTACTAAGATTTAGTACTTTTTGAGAAAAATGTGAGCCTAAATTTAGAAACATTAAAACTTTTTGTTGTTGTTCTCTTCCATAACATTTCTTGGTGTTTCAGACATAAAATAAGAGATATAAGAGAAAAATATATTTTTTTTTATTTTTGTTTTTTAAAAAATAAAAATTAACTTTAAAACTATCTTCATCTCTCTAATTAAATATATTTATGTTATTTCTATATTTATACGTTATGTCCTAAAATATATTTATCAAATATAATTTTAATTTAAATATTAAAAGAAATGGATAAGATACCATCAAAATATTTAGCTGGAGGAAGGATCATCGTTGTATTTTCATTTATACCCCTTGTGACAATAATTTGGTATTGTGGTTAAGTGATTGACCATACCAGTAGATATTCACTTGTAATTTTCTTTTTAGTATTTTTAGATTTTTGACGAATTGATGGTAAAAAATTTAAAAATTTTATTATTTTAATATATTTTTAAGTAAAAAATATTTTAAAAAATAATTATTATCATGTTATAGTAGAAAACACATTATTAAATATCGATTTCTTTGGAGAAATGAAGAAATAACTTACTTATCTAGCATATTTTATTAGATTATATGTAACATTGATTACATATAATCTAACTTAGTTATTTATAAATTTTATTAGATCTCATTTCTTGATATCTTTAAACCATAAACACCAGTAAAGCAATTCACAAACATATTTATATTATGTATTATATTTATATATATTTAAAAAAAATGTTTTAATTTATCATCATTACATGTGATAAATAC
>Ga0325414_1006249_pt1 | contig 12618 bp, 7 predicted proteins | sample PopdelMetagenome_8_FD_206183 | JGI IMG/M metagenome (GOLD analysis project Ga0325414, IMG submission 206183) | Populus deltoides microbial communities from Bellville, Georgia, United States - Leaf-PdKOR-R3 | ecosystem: Host-associated > Plants > Phyllosphere > Phylloplane/Leaf | place: USA... | reverse complement strand
TCCATTCGTGGACGCCGAGGTCAGATTCAGACGGAGAGAGAGTTGCATTATTATTTGGCCGGGGGCCGTTGCTGGTAATAATAGATTACGTAAACTTAATATGGAGTATTCTTATATTGTATTTGGTCGATATCTTGAGATTTATATTAAAAAATATATAAATATGTTTGGTTATAGAAATAAATATACAAAATTTATTTTTAAAATAATTTTATATTCCGTAAAGAAGAAGAAGAAGAAGACATGATAATATCCTTTTTATTTCAATTATATTTTCTATACGAGATAATAACTTAATAACTAGATGAAAAATAATTATACAAAGGGGTGAATGAATGTTTGAGAGTTTAGTAGTTTTTTTTTATTGTATTTTAAAAGTGTATTTTATTTGAGAAAATATTAAATTTATTTTTTAATGATTTCTAATGCTTTTAATATTCTAATGTTAAAAATATAAAAACAAGAAAAAAATAATTTTAATATTTTTTCAAGTAAAAAAATACTTTTTTTTCCTTCATTAATAATTTGTTTTTTTTTTCCCTCCGTTTACTAAAACCACTATTTTTACGTTACAGTGCTCCACGTGAATATGTTCCCTGGCATGTATATTTAATTTTTGAGTCTGTTAAAGAAAATGTTGGAATGGAAAAGAAAAAAAAAAAAAAAGGAAAAATCGGAACGTCCACATTCGGGGTACTGAAAAAAGTATAAAAAAGGAATCAGCCTTCCGGGTTCCAGAACATGCCGGGCCGGGCCAGTAAGATAACTAGAAGACGCATTATTAACGTTAAAAAAGAAAACGATGATGACATCCAGCAACATGGACCCGCAGGAGCCTTAGATTTAACCCGCGAATCAGAATTTAAAAAACCTGGCAAAGTCCTGGTTCTTGTAATGAATCTTATGGGCCCCGCATGGAGAAATCAGTGTACAGTGCACACTTTTCACGCTCCAGCAAGAAGCGTGTTAGACAACAATTAGGATCCAGTTACTTTCACTTTTCCAGCGAACAAACAGGTGAGGGAAGGGCAACCCTAAAAAGAAAGAGAAACGAATCTCACAAAAAAAGAAGAAGAGAGAGACAGATTTTAGTCAAACTTTTTTTCTCTTTTCTTTAAGATGTCATTGTAGGGAGCTGAGTGTGAAAAATAGATTCCACTTGGTTAAAGGAAGAAAAAAAGCTCTTATAAATGTCTATTTAATTAAAGCTTAGACATTCATCAAAGAAAAAAAAAAAGCTTAGAACCAGTACTTTAATCCTTTTTTCGCATAAGAAAAAAAAAATATATATATATAAAAGAAAAAGGTTGGGGCATGTGTGACGCACTTTCTGACATGGGAGGGGCACCAACATTTTTTTGGTAACTCGTGCGACGCCTCACGCCTTTCTAAAATTATTTTGTTATTGTATCATTAGAAGTTTCTCTGTGTTCTTTTTTTGAAAATGCGATGCATATAGTCATTAGTTATCCAGTTTATCACTAATGGACCTCTTTTTTTTTTTTCTCTCTCTCTTTATTGACCATCTTCATTGTTGGTATCTCAACTTCTGTTCTTAATTTTTTTATTTATAATTTTTATTATTAGTCCTTTTATAAAAGTTTTATATATTTTCAATTTCATCATTCAATTCTAATTTTTTATATATTATATTTTTCAATTTGATCATTATTCTTTTGATTATTATTTTTAGGCCTTTTATTAAATTGATTTTTTTTTAATTTCACCCTCCAATCAAAAATTTATTTTTAATTTCAATTTCAATCCTTATTTTTTAATTTTTTTTTTGGTCCTTTTGTTAAATTAACTTTTCTTTTCTATTTCACCTTTCAATCAAAAATAAAATTTATTTTGTGTTTTAATTTTGACCTTCATTTTTTTAATTGTCATTTTTTTAATTTTGGATCCTTTTGTGTAATTAATATACTTTTTCAATTTAATCTTTCAACATTTGTTTTTAGAATTTGAGCATCATGGTTTTTTCAGATAGCGTGCTTCCAATCTAATATTTCGAGTCACATATTTAAAAAGTTAACATGAATTGCTATTTTTTTAACTTATTTTCCTTTTAGCTTTATGGTTTTTTACGTTTTTTCTTTTTTGTACCAAGTTATCTCAATCTTTTGACCTTGGCTGGAAGTTTAGCAGGTTAACTCGGGTTAATTCACCCCTTATTCCTCGAGTTACAAATTTATCATGCAAACTCAGATCGATTTGAGCTGGTATTTTTTTATTCAATTTTATCATTTTGTATTTAATAAGTTGAGAATCGAGCTAGATAATTTGTTCTCTTTAAAAAAATATATCTTTTTTCTCATTTTGTCTTTATTGTTTTTTAAATTTGACCGATTTGTTGTTATTATTTAAATTTGACCCATTTATTATATTAAAAAAATCCAACTTATTTGATTCAATCCAATCAATAATTCAAGTCATAGAAATTTTTTGCTTCTTTAAAATATGTTTGAATATCATTTTTAACCAAAACAAAAAAGAACTTATAGCACAACATGGCTGCACGACTAGTTTTTCATTATTTATTTTATTTGAAAATTAAGGATACTTGGGTCAAAAGTTTTCCATCCCATTCAACCTATATCCTCATAATTAAACTCTAAGCACAGAACTAGTTTCTAGAAACTCTTAGATCAACTCTGTGACATGAAAATGAAACAACATAAATCAAACTAATTCGAGATTGCTATAATGTCAATATCCATATTCATAGATATTTATTACACCGTTGGATTTGAATTTAATTTTTTTTTTTTTTTTACTATTTCTTGATCTCAAATCCAATTGTCTTATGGATCACAACATTCTAACCTTCTTTCATAATGTACTCACCAAGGTTAGGGCGACTTAAGGTGTAGACGGGAGGAGCAGAGTAAGGTACAATGTCACTTTTTAGCTAGCTCATGGAATGGAAATAGCTGCAGTGCCAGTATTCCAGGACGAGCAATTTTATCTTTCACAAAATTTTGTGCGCAGGTACTGTTTCTCGATGTCAAAATTCACTTTGACACGTTTGTTAGCTAAGATATCAACCTTTAGTTTGCGCGTGGATGCCTTGAGAACATTACAAGTTTGCCGAAAACAAAGGGAAGAAAGCAGAGAGGGCAAGGAGGTTGGCAAAAAGTGGAGCATTGATACGGACATCATTCCACTGTTGCCTAAACACTGTCCCCTTACCCTCTTACCATGCTTTCCCTTCTTTCATCCCTTGTCTTGACTTTGCCTCTCTAGCTATATACTATTTAGCTCTCCTTGATGGCAAGAAACCCAGATCTCTTCTACCCTCAAAAGTCTCTCTCTCTCTCCCCCTTGATTTATTTCCTTGTTCTTGCTTGTGGGTTTGCTTTTTTTATTATTATTATTAGAAACTCTGGTTTTGTTGTTGGATGATACGCGCACACATATATAAATACTAGACTTGCACTCTGTAGCCAATCGAGAGAAAGCTGATGGAACTTCAACTTGGTCTCGGTCTTCCAAGTGAAAAAACAATGAAGGGTTTGGACCTAAACAGCTATGTTTCGGAGCCTAAAGAGTTGCTGGGCTCGGGCCAACTTCACCTGGGTTCATATTCGTGGTTTTCTACAAATGATAGTGACAAGAAACGGAGTTTTATTGATTCTTCTGAAGAGAGCTCGAGAAATGAAGACGTGCCTCGAACGCTGCCTCTCTTGGTTTGGAATAACCAGCCAAACGAGGAAGATGATCCGCCTAAAGATCTTGATAACCACTGCAACTACTCTTTTTCCTCCAACAAGTACATACCCTCTCTCTCTCTCTCTCGTGCAAATTATATAGTCAGTCTTTTCTTTATTCTTCTTCTTCTTCTTCTTTCTTTTGAGTGGGTGGTGCAATATTGAAAATTTGGTATGTTTCTTTCCCTTTGGTTGTGCAGAAGTGATGGAGAAAGTGATGGAATAGTGGGGTGGCCACCAATAAAGTTCAAGAGGAAGAAGCTTAGTCGTCAAAACAGTAGAGTGCTAGAGGTTAATCGGGCAGTGGACAATGGTTGTGAAGATTGCCAAGCTAGATCATCAAACTCCATGTACATTAAGGTCAAGATGGAGGGAGTAGGAATAGCAAGGAAAATTGATGTTAGCATCTACCGTTGCTTTCCAACACTTAAACATACGTTGCTTGACATGTTTGGGATCTGTAAGTAGCTTCATCACCACATTAATATTTTTCCTTTTTAACTAGACCTTCCTTGAAAGTGACAAGTTCCTAATTTTGCTGTGTAATTTGTGACAGGCCAGGAAAATTCAAGCAACTACAGACTGACTTACCAGGATAGAGAAGGTGACTGGCTACTAGCTGAAGATGTACCTTGGAGGTAATGCTCATAAATTCAAGAAATTAGCAAAACCTTCCTTTCGGGGTTTGAAATGACATGCAAATTCATGGTGTGCTGATTTGTTTCTTATGGGAAATTTTAATTTTGCAGGAACTTTCTTGGGTCAGTCCAACGACTAAAACTGATGAGGAGCAGCAATTGATTAATTAGCTGTTTCTAACGTTGCTTTAATATGTATATATATATACACACACACACCCAGATACGGGGGCCGTTCGATTTGAATCTTGAATCAATTGACTGTATATGTAATATGTACTTAATTAGTAGTAAAGAGAACCTAATTAACTGTATTGACCTTTTGGATTAGCTTTGATTAGAATAGAAGAAACATATAGTATTGAGTTTCTTTTGTTCTTGGTGGGACTATCTGTTCTTTTTGCATCCATTACTTTCACCTTTATTCCTTGATACTGCCAGCTAGAATTTCTTGACACAAAATGGTATGCTTTTGTGGTAAACAACATGGGCAGCTAAAGATCTTACTACTAAAGCCTGACACAACTAAAGTCATGTTCCTTGTGTTTTTGTGCTAGTGCTTCCATGGGTAATTGCTTTTCTTTTCTCCTTTTTTTTTGACTTGTCATTGTGTTTGATCTCTCAAATTCGAAAAGTTTTCTAATCTTGATTGATAGTTGAATTGCATTACTTTTCTCTTGTAAGATAGACTATTTGGTGGGTTCGAATTAATTGATTTGATTAAGAGTGTGTTTAGTATTGGAGTTACTGTTGTAGTTGTGGTTTGAAAAAAATTGTTTTATAAAAAGTACTTTTAGTTGAGGTTGGTTTGAAAAAATAGGTGTTTGGTTAAATATGTGGTTGAAATTGAGGTTGAAGAAAAAGTAGTTTAATGTGTTTGGTTAAAAAAATACTTTTCAAATTGAGATTATAAAATAATTAAAAATATTTTTAATTTAAATATTGTAGATTTAACTACTATTATTACATCATGAAATAAATAATATTGATATCAAAATTTATTTATTATTTCATTAAATTACATGCAATGTCATCACATACGAAATCTATCCAATAATGACTATATTTTTCATGGTTTCTTAAGCACGCAGCAACAAAAATTGAATTTTTTGTTATGTCATCAAGCGATATCCTTCTAATTTAATGAATAAAACACAATTAAAATAAAAATAAAAACTGAATTTTTTTAAACTGGATCGGACCCGGCAAGAACATAATTGGAATTGCGATCAAATTTCACAAATGCTTCGTCATCATGCGATATCCTTCTAATTTATATAGTGTTATTAAATAATATTAAATACTAGTTTTTCAAGTAAAACTCAATTTTTTTAAAAAAAATTTACAATTTCATTACGTCCAAAATTTATTCAACAAGAACTACAGTTTTCATGATTTTTTGAGCGTGCAATAAAATTAGGTAACATATTATCAAGAATAAAATTAAGATTACAGTAAGAGTAAATTTAATTCACCTTAAACTAATTTTTTTAAAAAACAAAAAAAATTAGAAGTTCTTGTTCACGTGAACAGTGCGAGTGAAATAAATTAACTGCACTAGTTTTTCAAAAAAAAACAACTATTCACGAATTTGAAAAGCCATGCTCCACTGTTAAGAGGAAATCAAATGCTGCTTCTCCAAACCTGTGGTGCAACAGTTAAAATTGATGGGTCCCATCAATGAAAATCACTTTTTTCTTTGTTACCAAACACTCAAATATATGATTGCGGGTGAACCTCACCCGCAATCACATTACCAAATAGCATCTAAAAGTAGCTATTTTGTTTAAATTTGCAATTAACTTTTTATTAAATTATATTTAACTAAATCATATTGTGTATGGAATTTTTTTTATGAATATGAGATAACTTCTAAACAAGTGGTCTCTATTTCTTTTTCAAATCAAACCAAACTTAATTATCAAAATAATGGGACTTGATGAATCAAGATGCATCAATTTGGTTCAATATATAGTTAACCAAAAAAAATAAAATTGATTCTAAGTTTCTATTGAAACTGAATATCACTTAGTTTATCCATATTACTGTGTTACATGTAGATATCACATCAAAATTAGTGATGTAATTAAGGATGAAGCTCTCTCCATCTAATCTCGAGAATGTCTTAGCTCATTGCTAAAGATGATGGCATCAAATACACGACGAGGTTCGGAGCGTAGGGACTAACCATGTAGGAGGCAAAGATGTTCCATTGAAACATTCTCTGCAAAATAGTCAGGTACATGCTTAAAGGGAGAAGGCGGATTGTCCCAAGTGGACGGAAAAGGTAGGAGATATGCTGGGCATGTATGAGGATTCCAATCACACAAATCGGCACAAAGTATCAGCAGCATGAAGAGAACCTTAAAGGGTGCTCTTCATGGAGGCTAAGTGGAGATGTCTAGGGGCCATGATTTGGTGTCGAAAGATCTAAGTGAGGCACATGCATGGTCTCGGTTCTGTAAGCCCCAAAGTCATGCTTCTTCCACCATTTTCACCTGCACAATATTTGGGTACGTAGTCATGTACGAGAGGGCAGTTAGAAAATTGGAACAGCCATGTATTGGAATGATTCTATTAAATCTAAGTTAACCTGTAACATTCATGAATGGAAACATAAAATTATAATAATTTTATATAAAATAAATTATAAAACATAATTCTCAATTAATTTAATATTAAAAAATAAAATTAAAAAAAATTAATTAAAAAATACAAAAAAATTGACATGAGTTAACTTGTCAAACACGTTATCCAGGTTATGAGATCGAGATAACCTTATAGAAATTAAACAAAAAAATAACTTAAGTCAATCCGGATTAATCTGCCAAGTCCGAAACCAAGGTGTAATGAGATTGTGGTAATTCCATATAAAACATATCAAAACAAATAATAAAATCTAATTTTCAAAAAACTCATTATCAAAGGTTAAAATTGATTAAAAAATCAATCTAAAAACATGACATATTAAAATGGCATGAGTGTATTGGGGTTAACCCGTAAAACATATAACCCGAGTCACAAGTCAAGATAATCTTATGGACAACAAACCAAGATAAATCATGAAACTTAATTTCTAATCAACTCAATATTAAAAGATAAAATTGAAAAAAAAAATATAAATTAAAGAAAGAAAAAAACTTAAGTTAACTGAGTTAACCCACCAAACTCGTGACACGGGTTATGAAACCGATCTAACCACTATAAAACAAATCAAAATAAATTATAAAATTTAATCTCCAATGAATCAAATGTTCAAGTATAAAATTAGAAAAAAAAACAAATGCAAAAAAAAAACTAAAAACTAAATTATAAAATTTAATCTCCAATAAACTTTTTTTTAGTTTATTAATACAGATGGTTCTTAATTTATTTAATTACATATATGCGTGAGTTTTTTAATTTACAATAAAAAAATTATATATAAAAAAGTATATCAAAAAAGACTGTATAGAATGTAAATCAAATAGCTAGTACATATTAAAAAATGTATATATTATATTAAATTTTAAAAAATATAAATACTTTATATTTATAGATATTATGTATATATTTCAAATTAAATTTGGATGTAAATTTAAATCAATTTTAATAAATATTTATACTATATTCATTGTAAAATAACTATTAAAAAAAACTATTGATTCCTATTAAATTTACTTTGTCATCCCTATTAAATATTGTAGGGACTAGAAAGAAAAAATGCCACGTCACTGCCTCTCATTTCATCGCTGCATCCCGCCACCCTAAAACTTCACCACTTCCTTTACTAATAACATGCCACGTGACCATTTAATCTACCTTTGAGCTGAAGTTGCCAACAATTTCAACCCGTAGGCAATCACTCCCCCGTCCTCTTCTTTCTCTCCACCATAACATAAAAATATTTTTATTTCTTCTCTCTATCTCTGCCTCTCTGTTTAGCTAAAAACGGTGCCACATTACAACGGGAATTTTTCAGCAAATCTATTCATTTAATTGATGAATCTCCAGCTCCTTCTGAACTTGGTTTAATTAAGGTAATTATGTTTAATTGTAATTTCTTTTCCTTATTTGCTTCAACTTGGTTTCTTGTTTTTTTATTTTGAATGTCATTAAAGAAATGGGATTTGGATATTCTCAGATTTAAGTATGATAATGGTCAATTCTTTAATATTTTATTTTGCATGTTATTAAATATATAGTAATTTACTGTAGAAAATATGAAATTGTTGTTGTTGTTATTATTTTAATCTGAAAATCATTTTTGTCAATTGGGTTTAACCCTCTTAATTTGTGGTTCTTTCCAAGTGGTGTGTTGCTTGCTTTTTTTTATGGTAAATTATTACTTCTTTAATGTTACAATGATTTCCTTTTTCTTTTGTTTGTAGAGGAGAATGAAGATGATGCATGCTTATCTTGAATTGTTAGATACATTGTGGTTGCTATTTACGTTTGCAAAGGGTTTGTAAGAAAAATAGCTTTGATTTGTTGAAAACTGATTGTCTGTCATAATGGATTGTTATAAACAGATTGTTTATTACAAAGATAGACATAAATTCTGGTGTGAAATCTAAGCTGATTGGCTAGCTGTTATAAGGTTTGCTTTGCCAACTCTACTTTTTTATGTCACTTCTTGTTACTCCTTGGAGCCTATTGGTGTAATATCTATGATGCTTTTGACAAGTTTATTTATGGGGGTTCTCGGAGAGGTGGGGTATTGATTGTTCGATTGATTTAAGCAAATTATGTCTTCCACACAATGTAATTCTTAGTGTAAGCTTGACAGTAAAGGTTGAGAGATAAGAACAAGAGATACCATATTGGATTTAAAGGAAGAGAATATTTGGGCTGAAAAATACTAGATTCTAGTTATCTGGATAACCTTATCATGTGTCTTCTCCCCCCCCCCCACCCTCCCTCCCTCTCTCTCTATATATATGTGTGTGCGCGCCCACGTGCATGCAACTTTGAATGCCAAGCAGCTAACTCTATCCGCTTAAAGTTCAAAATTCAACAGAGTTACGACTCAAAGATTTGAAAAGAGTTCATAGTATTAGGAAAACTACTCAAACTAGCATCAATAGAAAAATATTGACATTGCATGCTTTGGAACTGCTTGGAAGCTTTAGAGTAACGGATGAGAAACTGATAGGTGATTGCATGATTAATTTTGACAATTGTGATTTTATTGTTAAAGAAGAAATAGAAAAGGTAATGGACTGTGCATATTAAATTATAAGTTAGTGCTTCAATTTTGCTTTGCTTCATTTGTTTCATTTCTTTTCTTTGTAGCTTTAGTGTGATGGTTTCATTTAGAGTTCAGGAGAGGGAGAAGTTGGTTACAAGAGATATAAGAATTGGGTTCTAAATAGATTATTGCTGTTGCTGCTTGTTTACTTGAAAATTTTCTGAGAAGGGTTTTTCCTACTGGTTTGTTTGCTTGCTTAACTGCACCAAGTTTAAGGAGAAAAACCTTTCCTGACTTCCATTTTCCAAATTTCAGAATGCGCTTAACCTCTGCTTCATGTTTCTTTCTTTGTCAATTTTATTCATGCCAGTTTCTTTTGTTTTACAGCTTGTTGCAATTTGTGCAGAATGGTGAAATAATATCCATGTAGCCGATCCCAACTAGTTTGGGCTTGAGTCTTGGTTGTTGCTGTTGTCCAGCTTGTTTTGTTTCAAGAACTGTTCCTCTGAGCACAGAGAACTAAAAATAGGTCTGCTGCATTGTCTAGTTCAAAGAACTTTTAAGGCAATGATGATGCTATTGCTGTGCACCTCACTTCAAGATTTTGTTGCTATTAAGTTTCAGTAATTCAATATTGGCAGTTGTGGTGGCAATCCATGATGCTTGACTCCAACATTGCATGTTTATAATAACTTGATCATTAACTGCATTCTGTTAGACTTCAAGTCTGATCCACTTCATGTTAGACTTTAATAAGACATGGTTGGGTGTATAATATCAGGATTGGGAATGTCAATTTGTTGCATGCTGGATTTTTTTGTTTTTGATTTTTTTTGCCCTTTCAAGCTAGGAAATATGATGCTTTTGAACTAAAAAACCCTTAAGAGAAATTTTCCTGATGCTGCTTGTGAGCTTCTTTTATTTATCTTTATTGGTGCATTTTTATTCAATAACTTTGTTTAGCGAACAAGTCATTAAACAATTTTCTAACTGCCCTTAGTCTCATGCATGACTACCCAAATATTGTTTAGGTGATTAATGGTGGAAGAAGCATGACTTTGGGGCATACAGAACCGAGACCATGCATGTGACTGCACCTTTAGATCTTTCTACTCCAAATCATGGCCCCTAGACATCTCCGCTTAGCCTCCAGAAGAGTACCCTTTAAGGTTCTCTTCATACTGCTGATATTTGTGCCGATTTGTGTGATTGGAATCCTCATACATGCCCAGCATATCTCCTACCTTTTCCGTCCACTTTGGGACAATCCCCCTTCTCCCTTTAAGCATGTACCTCACTATTATGCAGAGAATGTTTCAATGGAACATCTTTGCCTCCTACATGGTTGGTCCCTACGCTCCGAACCTCGTCGTGTATTTGATGCCATCATCTTTAGCAATGAGCTAGACATTCTCGAGATTAGATGGAGAGAGCTTCATCCTTACATCACTAAATTTGTAATCCTTGAGTCAAACACCACTTTCACCGGCATCCCCAAGCCTCTCTTCTTTGACTCGAACCGGTTTAGATTTGCCTTTGTGAAGGAGAAGATTGTCCATGGTGTATTTTCAGGCCGAATTGCTACCCATGGAACATATGAAAGCCCTTTTGGACTCGAGTTTGAGCAGCGGAGAGCTATGAACGGCTTGCTCCGTGGTTCAGGAATTTCCAACGGTGACTTGATAATTATGTCTGACGCTGATGAGATTCCAAGCCCACACACCGTGAAACTACTGCAGTGGTGTGAAGAAATTCCACATGCCATACACCTTGAGCTGAAGCACTACATGTACTCATTTGAGTTCCCTGTAGATTACAGTAGTTGGCGGGCCACAATCCAGATTTTTGGTCCTCAGACCGGATATCGGCATTCACGCCAAACTGACCTTATTCTTTCTGATTCTGGGTGGCATTGTAGTTTTTGCTTTCGTCGACTTCAGGAATTTGTGTTTAAGATGACTGCTTATAGCCATGCAGATAGAGTTAGGAGGAAGGGTTTTTTGAACTACTCTAGAATTCAGAAACTCATTTGCAGGGGAGATGATCTCTTTGATATGCTACCTGAGGAGTACACGTTTCGGGAGCTGATTAAGAAGATGGGACCAATACCTCATTCGGCTTCTGCGGTTCATCTTCCAGCTTATTTGATAGAGAATGCGGATAAGTTGAGGTTTCTTCTCCCCGGGGGTTGTTTACGAACACACGAATGAAGGGTTCGGCAAAGCCCAAATCAGGTGAGTAAAATGTGTAGATGCAGTACCTTTTCTTTGTTTAGGACTCCAATGCCTAGTTTTGTAAAGGGATGTCTAGTTGCAAACAAGGTAGAAAATTGATCGTTAAAAAAATGATATTTGCTACTTCATTAAATTTGTACTAGCTGGTATTAATGTTCCTCCTTTTTCTAAGACGTCTCGGAGTCGGAGCTGGCTCTCTGATTTTCACTTTCGTTTTTTTTATTTTTTTCTATCTTCGAAGTTTTTTTTTATTTAAATTGTGGAAGAAAAAAAATAAAATACAATTTTTGTGTGTCTTTTTTTTTAATAACCAAATCATGTATCAAGTTGCTATTGGACCGGCAAATTATTTAAAATAATTTTTACATATTATAATAGATAAAAAGTCGGGTAGAGAGGTTTTATGGTTAACTTGCTGAACTAGTTTTAAAACGTGCTTTGCAGTGTGGTAGTGGTTACTTTTCAAATAATTTTTTGTGTCAAAATACATGTCAATGATTTTTTTTTTATTTTTTAAAAATTATTTTTGACATCAGCACATCAAAACGATCCAAAACGTACAAACCATATTAAATTTTAACAAAAAAAATTAATTTTTTTGAAAACACGGTGTAAACATGTTCTTAATAATAATATCAAATAGATGATATAGTCTTTTGACATTAAAAGAATTTTAATCCGATCTGGTGAAAGCTTCTTCAAGGATTAGTTATTGATCATAAAAGTCAGATCATTTTTCACCATTTTATTTGCCTTTCTAAAACAATCATGGGAAGCTACAAAATGCTCTATGGCCTCACCAATAAGTTTTTGAACACATAATAAAAAACATCAAGGAAAAAAAACAGAACATTCTTAGAAAACAT
>Ga0325414_1006247_pt1 | contig 12619 bp, 12 predicted proteins | sample PopdelMetagenome_8_FD_206183 | JGI IMG/M metagenome (GOLD analysis project Ga0325414, IMG submission 206183) | Populus deltoides microbial communities from Bellville, Georgia, United States - Leaf-PdKOR-R3 | ecosystem: Host-associated > Plants > Phyllosphere > Phylloplane/Leaf | place: USA... | reverse complement strand
GCCAATGCGTTGATTCGTCCTTTGAATATTATTGATTGTTTTTGTAATAATAATGTTTTAGATGCATTTGATTGTTCCATTCTCATTTAATGAATCAAAATCATTAATTCCATCGTGTTCGTGTTCCATACCCCCTCTGTTTCTGTCATTTCTGTTAACAGCTGCAGCGGTTTGCTGGCCAAAGACGGCAACCTGTATGCCACGTCTGTACGGTACCCTTTTTTCACAGTGGCCTTTTTATTCATCCTTTCATAGTTTTATTATTATTATTATTAATATGAATATCCGGACCAGTTTGCGTGAACCTCGACTAATCCCACGGTCCTGAAGTTAACGATCATGTATGCCTCCAGTGGCCATCATATGAGCAACCACAAGGCTCGAACATGAGACTACAGAGGAAAAAATCTTAAAGTTTTTTTGTTTCTTTCTAGGTTTTTTCATTCTCTTTAGATTTCTTTTTCTTACATGTGCTCGAAGTATCAGAAACTGTTTCAGAATTTAATGAAATGGTGATTTTACATGGGAAAGTTTTGAATTGTTGCAAAAGTAAAAATTAAAAGTATAGGGACTAATTTTGACATTGCCAATAATTGGCACCTTTTCCATGCTTACTATTTATAAGGCATATAAATCTACATTTTAATACACCAATTTTATTTTTTGTCTTAATTTGGTCCCTTTTATTTTAAATTTTCTATTCGGTCATAAACTTCATCTTGTTTTACATTTAGGTCCCTTTGTCTTAAGAAAGAGGAGAGAAAGTCTTTAAAATATCTTGAGCATAGATGAAGCTTTTGGGTGGCTAGTTTCCAACCACCAATAATTTTAATTTTAGTGTCTGTAAATTCATCTTCAAAAGAAAAACTTAATGGATATGGTTTCCATTTTCAATAATGTCAGAAAAAGTAAATCGAAGCTCAAAAGTATTTTTATTTGATTTTGGATATTTAAGCCGATTGCAATGTGGCTTGTTGTTACTGATGTTGTTATAGAGGTTTATGAAATGTTTATGCATTTTTTAGGTGAAAAAAGTATAAAATCTAGGTTTTTTCAGTCCAAGAACATGGATTTAAATTTTCCGATCACCGGAGACACCTCTCTAATGATTGGAAAATATGACAGGCCATGTGATTGACACATTGTCTGCTAAATTAAAAAAAAAAAAAACCAAACAGGCGTACGCCTTGCCATTGCATCATTATGAAAAAAAATAGATACGAGGTGAGTGGCTTGGGTTTCCAATTGCACTTGAATTTAATCTAGGCTAGGTGCACATGTTCACCCATGAATGCTTGGTGTTTTTTTTTAATATCATTTTTTTCTTCTCTTTTCAAGTTTTTAATTGAATTCTTTTTGAATAAATTTATTTAAATGATGTTTAGATAATTATCAAAGTAAGCTATTATTTTTAAATAATATTAGCTTCTTTAATGATATTATTAACCATTAATTTTAAATAGTTATATGGGAATCTATCATGCATAATTTTCTAAATGCAATATGTAAGACCTAAACTTTTGGCCCAAACCTAAGTCCAAATCAACCCAAACCTAACCTAAGTTAACCTAGGTATTTAAGGAAAAGTTGTAAGAGAATTACTATTCTCTCTTCTAAATCTTGTGGCCGCCGTGACCCTCTCTTCATCAAACCAAGGATTTCTGTTTTTGATCTTGGGTTTTGGGTTTAAGAAAAGTGGAAGTAGCAAGTAAATGATTCTCTCTCATGTTACTTTTAATTATGATTTGTTTATGGAAGGGAAAAGAGAGAGAGAGAGAGAGAGAGAGAGAGAGAGAGAGAGATTAGGGTTTATAAGGATTAGAAGTTTATATTGTTAAGATTGATTTATGATTATTAAGGTTTTAATGTTAGGTGATTAATTAATATGTTGTTAGAAATAAGGATTTATGAGTTGATTTGTTTAAATTAATTTTTATGAGTTAAGAAATTCATTTTAACCTTGCTGGAAAATCTGGACATAATGGTCTTGAGGTTGAAGATGACCAAAAATTATTTTGGTACTTGATTTATAAAAATTTCAGTTTAGTCCCTAAACTTTGAAAAAATTACAATTTGACCCGTAAATGTATTTTGAGATTCTGGACAGTGTTATTATGAGGTTAATGATGATGAATCTCAGTTTAATAATTGATATGGAATATTTTCAGTTTGGTCCCTCAATTTTGGGAATTTATATTTTAGTCCCTAAACTTTATAAAAAATATAGTTAGGTCCCTGGTTCATTCTAGACAGGATTGAGGATGGTTTATGGGTGAAATTTCAGTATGGTTATGTATTTACAGTTTGGTCCAGTTTTGGTAAAATTACGTTTTGGTCCCTGTTTTGGATAATTGTCATTTTAGTCCCTAAACCTAGGAGACTAAACCTAGTTTTATTTTATGCATTGGAATCTTTTATTTGTGTTGTTTTGAGTTGCTTTTGAGTATATTTCATATATTTATTGTAGGTTCCCCTAATGATCCTTAATAAGTTTTTCGGGTCTCTCATCTGATATTCCTTTTACTGTATATTCTTTCGGGTGAGTAGGATAATCTTTAATATGCATATATTATAAATAAATATGTATACTGATTATACGATGAGTACAACCAGTTAATTTCTTGAATATTTATATATATTGCTATATTTTCCGAGTACTCATTTAGTCTTGAATTTGCACTTGCAATCTGTCGAATTAAATTTTATTTGATATGATATACGTTTCTTTGATGATTCTGTGAATATCTATTATGCCTTGATATAGGATGTGTCAGTAACTCCATGCTAACGGAGAGTAATTAGTCTATGTGCACATAGTATTCTGTATACCTAACTGGTGAGAGAGGCATCAACCTGTAGCCACTGATCATCCCATAGTGGTCACCTTCGAGTTCATCTGGTCACTTTTGAGTGTCATCTGGTCACCTTTGGGTGTCATTTGGTCACCTTCGGGTGTCATCTGATCTCTGACATGTATTCCACTACGTTATGATAATATGTTTAGTATGTATATGTATATCAAGATAAATCATCTTGCAAACTATTAATATTATAAATATCTAAAATATATATTAAATATTATTCCCTCACTAAGTTGGTTGAACTCACCCCTCATTCTTAATATTATTTAGGTTTTTAGTTTCTGATAGTTTTGATTTGATGTCTTAGATGCTCCACTATTACCTTGTTTTAATTAAGTTTGGATTTTGACAATATAATGAGTATTATGAATTATTGTTTTTGTTTTAATTACTGATGAGGAGTTTTAAACTATCTTTTAGTTTCATCAGTTTTGAATAATATAATATTTCTGAAGATTATGAAATGCTGCGTATTTTTGAATAAATTGTTCTTTTGATATGTCTGTTTTGAGGCTTAGCGTAGGTGGGGTGTTCTTTCAACACCGCTTCTGTGTTGCCGGTCATGGACCCGGGATTCAGGTCGTGACACAATATATACTTTCTTTTTTGAATTTTGATTTTAATTACTTATAATTTCTATGCAATAAACAACATAACTAAAGAAAATATATATATATAGATAAGAAACATACATCAAAACAAAAGAGAATTAAAACTAACAATTACATTTTCCTACAATATTTAAATTATTACATTTGTAATTAAAAAATTATTTTTTTATCATATAATTAAATAAAAAAACTTTGAAGATCACTCCCAGTCAAGCAATTAAATATCAACCTTTTATTTTAGTTTGTATTTAACATTAACAATTTTTTTACAATTTATTAGCTGATATATATTTCTTATTTTAACCACTGTCACTGAAGTCATCATCTAGTAAAAAAAGTTACAGCGACAAGTCGCTTACCCGATTGACAGTCCATCAACAGAAGGAGAGGTAGGGTCTGAAAAAGAGAATATAAAGGGAGGAGGAGAAGTATGCAACTCTACAACATTTTAATAATTCATCAAACTCTTCGTAATGTCAATAACGTGGGGATTGAACGTGTTCATTCTCCTAATCAAAGAGCAACGGGTTGGATTATCTTTAGTTATCTTTGTCCATATACATATATAATCTGCGATGTAATCCAATAATTCAATATTAATATCCCTTTTCAACAATTCAGGAGCTTATAGACAATGAAAAACAATCATCCCTCATCAACTACACTCACTTGATGGTACAAAACCACCTCGTAATCCACAACATGACTAGCAAGCTTCAACATACAAAATTTCAGGGTCTTTTTTTTCTATTGTTTCCTCATCAACTAAAACACATGTGCAATAATCTCAACATCAAATAGACTATTTGTTTTTGTGTTTTAAAAATATTTAAATATTTTTTATTTTATATTTATTTTAAATTAATATTTTTTTGGTGTTTTTAAATCATTTTAATGTGCTGACATCAAAAATGATTTTTAAAAAATTAAAAAATATATATTATTTTGATGTATTTTCGAATGAAAAACACTTTGAAAAGCAATCAAAACTACACTCTCAAACACCCCCAAATAACTCGATAATCCTAGGATGGCAGGTGGGCTACCCATGGAGGTAATAGTGGTCGTAATAGTAGTAAAGCTTGAACTGTCATTAGACCCATAAAATGCTGGTCTTTACTATTGACATGTAAAATGGGTTTTGAAATGAGAGAGGCATGGTGTTTTGAGAGAAATCAAATATTTTTAGTGGTGGGTCTTTGGAAGAGTGGTAAAAGAGAAGGTTTTATGGTTTTAAAGTTGAAGAAATAGGTGATGATGTTACGATCCTAGTTTACTATTGGGAAGTATGCTTGAAGATATTGTTTACTTACTAGTCTTTTGTTATCATTTACTTGGTCTTTTGTTTGAAATAGTCAAATAATATTGTTATTGCTAATTCCTTAGAAGCAGGAGTCAAAATAACTAGTTTGTTAAGTAACAAACTATGAGTACAAGTAGGAGTAAACTGAGGAAGCAACTCCTCTGATTTTCTGTATTTAAATCCTTGTTTTAAATGAAATCAGGTATCAAATTCAATCATTCAAGAAAAGACCACTGTCTTTTGGAGGCCAAGTTACCCTCGAAGTAGCTTATATTCTCTTATACACATTTTTATCTCTATTTAGTTGTCGGCTCAAGCTAAGGCTTATAACAGTGGTATAAGAGCCAAACTTCCTCTGCCATCTTCATCAACAACCTTAAAACCCAAGACCCCTCCCCTTTTTATTATATATGGCTAACCAAGACACCCCAGGAACTCGTTTTAATGTCTTATCCAAAACAGTTTCCAAGCAAGGTATGCTGCAACAAATCAACACCTATATGACTAATATTTAACAACAAATTACAGCCCTTACCTTATCCATTGAAAAGCTCACCAAAGAACCAAAATTTATGAGAGAAGAACACAGTGTTAGACCTTCAATAAGGCATTCACTGGCTTTTGATTCCAGCGGCTTACCGACAAAGGGGTTAAAGATTGATCTCTTCAAATATTATGGCACCGAAAACCCCTCAGGCTGGACTTTACTAGTTGATCAATACTTCCTGTTACATCATATTCCTCCAGCCCAACGTCTCTTTTATGCTTCGTTCCACTTGAAGGGAGCAGCACTTCAATATTACAAATATTTGCAACATGCAAGTGAGCTTAATGATTGGGTGTCGTTTATCCAAGCTCTTAAAAAACAGTTTGGACCTACATAATATGAGGATCTAGAGGGACAACTATCAAAACTTCATCAAACTTCCACAGTTGCAGCTTACCAAAGTTAGTTTAAGAATTTGGCTCAACGAATCGATGGTCTTCCTGACAGATTTCTCACATGTATTTTTATTAGTGGTCTCAAAGATGACATCAAGAAAAATGTTAAGTCATTTTGCCCCACTTCTTTAAAAGATGCAATAGGTCTCGCTCGTCTCCAGGAGAAGAGTTCCTCAAGAGATTGTAAAAGTTTTCCAAGACCCCAAGCACCTACCCAGACAGTTCCAAACCCAAAGGTGAAAAAGATATCTTTTGAAAAGATGAAGGAGCGCCGGAAAAAGGATTGTGTTATAATTATGACGAGAAATTCAGACCTGGCCAGAAATGTAAATCTCTTACTCTCTTTCTTATTGATGGAAACGATTATTGCGATGAAGATATGGACTGCTCTCTTGATAGCGATGCTATTCCACATCCAGAGATATCTCTTCATGCCATTACAGGTGCTACGAACCCCCAAACTATGCATGTCATTGGTTATTATCACAACAAACCTCTTTACATTCTATTGGACTCGGGCTCTACTTATAACTTCTTGGATCCTTCAGTTGCATCAAAGCTCAATCTTCATATATCTTGTAAGACCTCTTTCGATGTCATGGTGGCTAATGGAGATCGCTTATATAGTGAGGGACAATGTCAAAATATATTTATTGACATCTAAGGAGTTCCAGTCACCTTAGATTTTTACCTCCTTTCCCTCGGGGGATATGATGTTGTTTTAGGTGCACATTGGCTCCAAACCCTCGGTCCCATTTTATGGATTTATCCAAACTGACCATGGAATTTTGTTACCAAGGCAAAACATATAGGCTGGTTGGTATACCCACAAAGGAGCTATCCATCCTCTTATGTCATAAATTGGAGAAACTTTTTCGGGTCCGATCATCAAGTCTGATTCTAGATGTTTCACAGATTTATGCCATTGACAATGTTTATCAAGTTCCACCCACCATCAAGACAGTCATTGATGGCTTTTCTGATCTGTTTTGTCCACCATCAGGTTTGCCTCCTACTCGGTATCATGATCATCGCATTATACTTCCTCCAAGTACATCACCTACTAATGTTCGACCCTATCGGTACCCAATGCTTCAGAAGGCTGAAATCAAACGTATGGTCAAAGAGATGCTCCATAAGGGAATAATTCATCCAAGTCGCAGCCCATTCTCATCTCATGTCTTGTTAGTTTGTAAACACGATGGCACTTGGCGATTATGTGTTAATTACTGTGTTTTGAATGCTGTCACAGTCAAGGATTGATTTCCTATACCTGTGGTTGATGAGCTTCATGGGGTAACCATCTTCTCCAAATTAGACCTGAGATCAGGTTTCCACCAAATCAGGATAGCCGACAAAGACATTCCTAAAACTGCATTTAGGACCCATGACGGCCATTACGAGTTCCTTGTTATGCCTTTCAACCTCACAAATGCACCTTCAACTTTTCAAAGTCTGATGAATGAAATATTTTATCCATTTTTAAGACAATTCATTCTGGTCTTCTTCGATGATATCCTGGTTTACAGCCATTCAGAGGAAGAGCATGTCATTCATCTTCAGAAAACTTTAGAGATCCTTTGCCTTTATAAACTGCATGCTAAGTTGTCTAAATGCCGCTTTGGGTGCTCTGAAATTGATTATTTGGGACATGTGATTTCTGCTAACGGTGTTGCTGTTGATCAGAAGAAGATTGAATCCATCCTTCAATGGCCTTTTCCATCTTCGCTGAAATCCTTGCGTGGATTCCTTGGCCTCACTGGATATTACAGAAAGTTTGTGCACGGATATGGACAGATTGCAAGAACTCATACAAACATGCTCAAGAAAGGGGCTTTTCGATAGACACCTATATCTGAATCAACTTTCAAAGAACTTAAAATGGCTATGACTTGCCCACCAGTTCTAGCACTTTCTAATTTCTCAAAAAAGTTTATGATCGAGTGTGATGCATTGGGAAGTGGCATTGGTGCAGTCCTCATACAATCAGGATGTCCCTTGGCCTATTTCAGCCAAGTTTTGCATGATGAAAATCTCCAACTCTCTACTTATGAAAAAGAGCTGATTGCATTAACCCTTGTTATTCAGCGATGGCATCCTTATTTGCTTGACATCTGTTTTATAGTTCAAACTAATCATCATAGCCTAAAATATTTGCTTCAGCAAAGGGTGGGAACTCCTTCTCAACAACGTTGTTTGTCCAAGCTTCTGGGATACGACTATATTGTTGAATAGCACAAGGGCTCACTAAATGTGGTAGCAGATGCACTCTCCAAGTGTTATCCCAATGTTGGTATCCATCCAAACTCTCAGCTGGAACCAATTTGGATTGAGGCAATTAATAATATGACTCATACTAATCCAGATATCATTGGCAAGCTACAGTCTTATACAAATGGCCAGCTTGATCAATCCAAATTTTCTATTCACAGTGGCAGGGTGTTTTATAAGGGAAAATTATACAATGGGGCAGATTCATCTTTACACAACCTGATCTTAAAAGAGCTTCATTCTAGTGTAGTTGGGGGTCATTCTGGTTTCCTTCAAACACTACAAAGAATTCGACAAAACTTCTACTGGCCTAACGTGCACTCATTTATAAAACAATATATCTAGGAGTGTGAAACTTGTCAATGCAACAAGTCAGAAAATGTTTATCATGCAGGTCTTTTGCAGCCACTTTCGATTCCACACTAGATTTCGGAAGATATATCGATGGATTTTATCGATGGGTTACACAAATCCAGTGGTAAAAATGTCATTTTTGTTGTCGTGGATCGCTTGTCCAAATATGCTCTTCATCGCAATGTCTCATCCATATACAACCTCATCTGTTGCACAAGCCTTATTTGATAACGTATTCAAATTCCAAGGCATGCCCAAAACCATCGTAAGTGATCATGATCATGTTTTTCTTAGTGAATTTTGGCAACAGTTATTCAAGTTACAAGGGACAAGTCTCTATTTCAGCTCTTCTTATCACCCTTAAACGAACAGCCTGATGGAAGTAATCAATAGGTGTCTTCAGACTTATCTTTGGTGTTTTGTTATCTTTCGGCCTAAAGATTGGATGCAATTCCTCACATTGGCAGAGTATTGGCATAATACTAATGTGAACTCCTCTACTGGCTATACTCCTTTTGAAGCAGTTTATGGATGTAAGCCTCCAAAGTTAGTTCGATACATTGACCAGTCATCTTCTTTACCTCAGCTGGATGAACTACTAAGAACTCGTTCATCTATTCTTCAATTGTTGCGACAGAATCTACGTAAAGCTCAAAACCACATGAAGACTTTTGATGATTATGCCTGTAGCCGTAACGCCAATGCTCAATTGCAATACGAAAATCTCTCAAGCTTTCGCCATGATATTATGGTTTGTTTCAGATCAAAGAAAAGATTGAGGCAGTGGCTTACAATCTAAATTTGTCTTTATCTGCAAAACTCCACAATGTTTTCCATGTATCCCAACTAAAGAAGAAATTAGGTACTGCAGACATATCGCAAATTTTCCTTCCAGATATTTCAGACGAGGGAATCCTAGAGCCCAGACCTACTCATGTGTTGGACGGTTGCATAGTTCGTAAGGGTCGATGCAATGCTACTGAGATCCTAGTTCAATGGGAAGGCATTTCTCGAGCTTCTGCAACCTAGGAGTGATTATTTGATATGAAAAGGCGATATCTTGAACTTAACCTTGGGGACAAGGTTAGTCTTGAAAGGGAGGCATTGTTACGATCCTAGTCTACTGTTGGGAAGTCTGCTTGAAGATATTGTTTACTTACTAGTCTTTTGTTATTATTTACTTGGTCTTTTGTTTGAAATAGTCAAATAATATTGATGTTGCTAATTCTTTAGAAGCAGGAGTCAAAATAACTAGTTTGTTAAGTAACAAACTATGAGTACAAGTAGGAGTAAACTGAGGAAGCGACTCCTCTAATTTTTTGTATTTAAATCCTTGTCTTAAATGAAATCAGGTATCAAATTCAATCATTCAAGAAAAGACCACTGTCTTTTGAAGGCCAAGTTACCCTCGAAGAAGCTTATATTCTCTTATACACATTTTTATCTCTATTTAGTTGCCGGCTTAAGGTAAGGCTTATAACAGATGAATATTGCTGGGAGGAGACAAGGCCACTATGTCTTTGTTGTCTTTTTTTATACGGGCAAGGGTTAATTTCAATTGGGATAAGCCCGATTCAATTAAATGTATGAGTGTGTGTTTTATTTCTCATCCAGCCAAATCTTTAATATGAACAAAGAATGCTAATTTTTCACAAACTTCAGGGCCACTGAAGCCTTACATGGTCGTTAACTTCAGGGCCCATGGGATTAGTTGAGGTACACGCAAGCTCACCCGAACACCCACGTTAATAAAAAAATGCTAATTTTAACCAAAATTCTTCCTTGAAGTCATTTATTTTTTAAAAAATTCTTATTTCTCTTTCAATTTAAATCATGCGCTCATTGTCCTCATAGATACTCTTATTATTATTAAGTATATAATTCAAAACCTCAAAATAATATTGTTCAAAGTTTTTTTTAAAAAAAATTAAAATGATATTATTTTAATTTTTTAAAAAAATTAAGTCAATTCTTACTCGAATTTTAACTAAATTATCACACAAATTTATTTTGTCAACTCTCACCTAGCTTTACAAAAATGATCTACCCCAACTATATATTGGATTAGCAAATTACTAAATAGACCAAGTGGAGCACTAAAAAAAAGTTGGATTCAGAGAATTGTTCTCCACTAACTCCACTTGCTACCTATACTCCGGTGAGAATCTCAATCTAAAAAATTATGTCTAATAATAATGATGATTTTAAAATTATTATTATTATTATAAAAAAGATACACCATGCTATCATGGTTGTGGTTATAATATTGGAATCCTTTCCCACATCATATGAAAAAAAAAAAAGGGTCTGAATGAATATGGCCCTGGCTCCCGTCCATTTTCATGCAAACCAAAAGAATAATAATAATGAAAAAAAAAACCCCCCTTGGGACTGGTTACCTAATTCAAAAGCCTGCTCTTTGGAAGGTTAGTGGTTCCACGTCAATTCGGGTGTGTTTGGATGGGAGGTGTGGTAGCTTTTTTTTTTAAGATACCATCCTCTTAAAGCACACACTATACTTTTTAAAAGCAAAAAATACATGCTTTTTAGTAAAAGGTGTGGTAGCTTTTTGAAAAAAGCAACCACACCTCCCACCCAAACACCCTCGAATCATCTCCTACCCCACCCCTACAAAATTTTATGTGGTTTTAATATGTAATTTAAAAAAATATGATGAAAATTATTATTTTAAATATTTTTATTAAAAAATAATTTTTTTTAGTTTTTAAAATATATTTTTGATATTAGTACATAAAAATAATTTTAAAATTTAGAAAATAATTAATTTAAAACTAAAAAATTCAAAGATTATAAAAAATACAACCAAAAAATAAAATAAACAGTGTCTTATTTAGATTTTTTTGATTATGTGTATGTGATGTGTGTATTAAAATAATTTTTAATGTAAAAAATACACAACATTTAATACAATCAAGAAAAAAATATGAATTAATATATTTTATTTAAATAATTTTTTTAATAAAAAAAATTTATCATCTTATAAAAATATGATAAGCAATTGCAATTAATATTAAACCTAAATGATTTGAAATAAAGTTAAAATTATTTTATTTTTCAAGTTAAAATCCTTTACCTAATTAAACAACACCTTCTCTCTTTCTTTTTTCTTTTTCATTTGATATAACCAAAATAATTTTTTTTTAAATAAAGTAACTTGCCACGCTATAAATTAAAGTTCTAATAAAATATTAAAATAATATATCTTGATAGCCTTGGTTTCAAGGGCCATCACACGTCAGATCATTTTTTTTTTAAATAGTCATTACGAATATTTTTTGGAGCAAGAAGAATATTTTTTTTATTCCGAGTAAAAAATGTTATGCATTGGTTTAATAAAACAAGTGGAGGATTAAGGTATTACTAAACATTGAAATAAATTGTTAGTAATAATTAAAGATTAAGTTCAAAAGTCAAGAAACGTTCTAATTGGGGTTTTATTTTGCTGGGATTTTAAATTAAATCAAGACTTGAACTAATTAAACTAATTTAATGTGATCTAATTAAAATCCAGTTTGATATTAATAAAAAACATTTTCTAACTCTTGCCATTCAAATTTTATTTTTTTTATAAAATGAGATGATGATATTTTTTATTAACTTAAATTAACTCATAAAACATACAAATCAGGTAATTGATATATACGAGTTTAATAACTTGTTTTTTTAGAATATTTTTATCAAACTATATAATAATAAAACTTATATGTATAGAAAAACCACCAAATAAGATTTAAAAAAATAAGTGAAATAACAAAGTTTTGACCAAAATTAAATTTAAAAAAACTGAAGGACTATAATTGTACGTATCAAATGAAAAATTGGAGGATTAAAGTTAACTTTTCTACAACAAATTAGAAATTATTTCTCATGTTTTTCACTTTGATTCTTTAAATTTTAATCTTGTTATTTTTTAACAAATTAAAAACAACTAGCTATCAATTTGGCCATATAAAAATTCAATCGCAAAAAAAAATAAATAAATAAAAAAAAATCCCTATTAACATCTTTCTCTTGTAGTATTTTCTATAATAATCCACCAATTCTATACGTACTTTTTTTCTTCTGTTGTTGGTAACAATTATTTACCTCCCTCGGCTTCAGTAACTTAATCGCAACAATTAGCATGCCGATTTTTATTTTTATTTTCCTCTTTGTTTTACACTTTTGTGGGCTTGAGCATCACAACCAAGAAGCTTTAACAGGGAGTCATGTCTATATATACTTTTTTCCAACATGTAACGGAGATAATATAGAGG
>Ga0325414_1006246_pt1 | contig 12620 bp, 11 predicted proteins | sample PopdelMetagenome_8_FD_206183 | JGI IMG/M metagenome (GOLD analysis project Ga0325414, IMG submission 206183) | Populus deltoides microbial communities from Bellville, Georgia, United States - Leaf-PdKOR-R3 | ecosystem: Host-associated > Plants > Phyllosphere > Phylloplane/Leaf | place: USA... | reverse complement strand
AAATTTCGTTTGATAGTTTTCTGTTTTCTTTTGCTTTAGCCTAGATAACGTCCAAACCCCCCCAAATTGCATATCATCTAGCATAAAAATCTGACTTGAACTTCCTCGTGGGATCGACCCCTTGCTTACTCTATATTATCTTGTGTTTTGTGTTTGAAGATAGGGTAATTAATTTGTGCGACCGCGACATCGCAACAGTTAACTAAGAGTAGTAAAGGAAATAAAAAACATAAATAAGAGATTAATGAAAATAAAACATGAAATAAAACTTAAACATTACAAAGAGAGAAAACAAGAAAATGATCTTGATCTGAAAACCAAGATGTCTAAATTTATGGCAAATGCCTCCTTTTATAGGCCAAAAAGAACTATTCATTTGGTAATTAACTATTGAATTAGTGGCCAACTAATGACTTAGTGGACTTGGTGGTTTAGGTATACATTTGTTTTCTGGACGAAATGACATTGCCATAATCAGAATTTGGAAAAGTGGTCTTCATGGAAGTTGTAGGAATCTGTATCCGCTTTCCACCCAAAAGACGAATGAGCTCATTTGGACTTCTAGAGCCCGAGATATAGACTGAACATTGAACAGTGTCGGGGTTGTAGGACAAATTCAGACTTCTCTTTTGATGCTAAGATTTGGACTCCAAAATGGCAGAATTGAGTCTTAGACTTCCATAAATGTTTTAGACCTATGTCTTAGCTTTCTAGCCATATAAACCAAACTGAAATCCAAGATCTACATCTCTAAATATGATCCAATGACTGAATGGTGTTCCAGTTTGAATTGAACCAGCATCTCTTTTCTAAGCTTAGCCTTTTCTTTGTCCTTTCACTCTCAATAGTTACTCACATCAATTAATCATTTGAATTGTGAGATATGCCTGCATTTAAAATGAGCATTTACCATAAATTAAAGCTATCTTATATTATCAGACTTGTTATTATAAAACATGCTTAAGTTAGGGAATTTAATGATACTTTAAGTGCAATATGATGATATAAAGCCTTAATGAGAATGCACTTTTAAGTACTAATCACAAACCATCTCTCAGCTTCTCAATCATATGTTCTTCTGTCGGCACATAACGTAGGGCAAATAATGAGAGATCATGGAACCTCCTTTCATATTCCAATACCAACATATCACCATGTCTTGAAGCCAAGAACTCTTTTTCCTTCATCTTACGATGGTATCTGAAATAAAACTGATTCTCAAACTCTTTCTTGAAGTCACTCCAAGTTAGTGTCTTGGTTGCACACCTCAGCTGAATTGTTTCCCACCATGTCATGGCCCTGTCGAATAATAATTGGGTTGCACAATTCAACCTCAAACCCTCAGGTATATTTATCTGGATCATGGTCTTCTGTACCTTTCTGATCCACCTCCCAACTATCTCTGCATCCTATTCCCCCATATATGGTTAACAACCCATTTCCCTCGTTGAAACATCCCCAAATCCAGGATAAAAACATCAATCTCATGGCAACCAAAAAATAGAGTAATTAATTTTTTTCTATATATATATAGACACACACACATACATGGTGTTCATATTAAAGTCTACCGAAATTTTGACGGAGTCTCCTCTATACCGGAAGGTCCCAAGTTATCGACATTTAACATGTTTACACTTCTAATAACCCATATCTCCTAACTCAATCACGACCCAATCATCCTGGGTCTCAATCCCACAAACATCATCATACATATCAACAACAATATTTATGATATATATTATATAACAAATATCATTATGGATGGATAAAATAAATAAATAAATACACATACATGGAACATGGTTATATGGATTACAAAGATTAAGTTTATTCAATCAAGTTTAAACATTAATTATACAAATTAAGTTATACAAATGTTTCCATGTTTACAAAATACAAGGGTATACTCCCTAGAACTTAGATTACAAAAAGTGAACATAAGTTATGATCTACTCCTAGAGTGCATATGATGGTCCTGAAACAAAATACATATTATTGAAACATGAATATCACAATAAATAGAACAACACAAATATCTAACAATTTAAAAAGGCAAACATGCATTCATATTTTATTCATTTCTCCCTTCTGGTTTTCATTGGAAACTCTTTCTCATTCAACTACTAAAAACTGTTTCCTCTTTCATTATCAACCTCCATTCAAGATTTCATAAGATCAACCATGATTATTTTCTCTTAACACATTACCGATACCAATTTCACTAGTATCATCATCATCGCGTAAAAGTCGATGCAAGGTGATCCCCTTACCCGAGATCCTAACATACACTAAATATATGCTACCTAATACATAGTGATCCCCTTACCTAGAATCCTAACATACACTAAATGTATGCTAGTTCACGCCCCATATCACACTTCTCATATTTTCTTTGTCAGCAATAATTTCATCACTTGGCAATTTACACAAAAACTTTCACCTTGAATACACGTACATTCTTCATTCATCCTGGCAGTACTAAGATGTAACCATTACAAATTCTAGTATGGAAGTGGGAGATGATCATCATGGATTTTATGTCGGGATTTCCCAAAGGGAGGAAAGGAAATGATGTGATATGGGTCATCATAGATTGATTGAGGAAATCCACATTATTCTTGCCCATAAAGATGATTGATTTGGTAGACAAGCTTGCCAAGATCTACATAAAAGAGGTGGTACGACTCCATGGGATTCCAATGTCCATTGTATCAAATCAAGATCCTAGGTTCACCTCCCGACTTTAGTCGAGCATACAACACTCCATGGGGACAAGATTGGACATGCGCACTGTGTTTCACCCCCAAACTGATGGCAAATCAGAAAGAGTCATCCAAGTCTTGGAAGACCTTTTACGGGCATATGTACTCGAATTTAAAGGAAACTGGGAGGAACACATAGCATTGGTGGACTTCACGTATAACAATAGTCACCAAGCCACAATAAGGATGGCCTTGTATGAAGCCCTGTATGGTAGAAGGTGCAGGACTCCTTTATGTTGGGAAGAAGTTGGGGACCAGAAATTGTATGGCACATAGTTGGTTCAAGTCGCCATGGAGAAAGTGAGAACCATCAGGGATCGTATAAGTTGTGCAGGATAGACAAAAGAAGTATGCTGATGTGAGGGGGGAGACCTCTCAAGTTCAGTATAGGGGACCAAGTGTTCCTAAAGGTAGTCTTGTGGAAGAACATGTTACAGTTCGGATTGAAAGGGAAGTTAACTCCCCACTTTATCGGACCCTTCAAAATCTTGTAGTGAGTCAGGCCAGTAGCCTACAAAGTGTACTTACCCCCACAGTTAGCCAAGGTTTATGATATGTTCCATATCTCCTTATTAAGAAAGGCTGGCGTGGATCCCGCCTGAATCCTACCTCAAGTTCTAGTAGAAGTCAAGGAAAACTTAACACTCGAATTGATGCCCATAAGCGAGAAGTGAAGGAGCTATGGAACAAAAGGATTCCCATCGTCAGAATCTTATGGCAAAATACTCAAATAGAAGAGGAAACTTGGGAAAGGGAGTCCAAAATAAGGAAAGAGTTGAACCACCAGGTATGGATTCTGAAACCTCTTAAATTTTGAGGATGAAATTCATGTTAAGGGGGGAAGAATGCAAACACCAAACAAAAATGAATGCCAAAAGTCGACCCCACTGTCGCTGCTGATACCTGAATCGACAGCCACATAGTTTTCGCTGCCGATCCCTGAATTGGCATCGACACAGTTTTCACAGCGAATCGACAGCGACATGATTTTCACTGCGAATCAACAGCGACATAGTTCATTGCTAATTTCTTGAATCGTTAATGACACAGTTTTCGGTGCTGATTTTCTGGATCGGCAGCAACTCAGTTTTCGGTGACAATTTGTGAACCAACAGTGGTTGTGTACGCCGATGAATTTATGAGTCAACTCGTGGCTGTAATGCTCGCAAAAAATGAAGTAAAATGTCGGCTCATGCTAGGTGATAGTTAGGGGAGCAGATCGACTTGCCTTGAGGAGTTAAGAGGGGGAGGAGAAACCGGTCTAGGAATAACTAAAGGGGGACATGAATAAACTTAAACCCGTACCCAAACACCCCAACTCTTTAAGAGGGGGTATAAATACAAGGAGGAGAGAGAAGGTGACCCTTCCTCTTCCAAAAGCTGTCTACAACAACTGCATGTTTAGCTGCATGTTTCTCTTCTCTTCCTCCTTCCCAACAGAAACTTAAACCAAATCAGCAGAGAGTGCCCCTTTGAACATGTTTGAGAGAGAGATAGAGTTGAGACCTTGAGTGAAGGTCGAATAACTACTTAGAGGAAGGGAGAAGGGGTTGAAATAGGTGGGAAGAAACTGATAGAAGAAAAAGAAACGAAAGAGGAAGAAGAAGGGGGAGAACCGAGAGAAGGAGAGAAGGAATACTACCAAATTGTTGAGAGCCACTTAGATTCTAAAGGTAAGGGTTATGTAGTCTCCTTTCCCCCTTGTTCTTGAGACCCAGAACCGAAAATGATGAAGAAAATTGACCTAAGACCCCTATGCTAGCTGTGAAGGAAACCGAAATCAACTTTGAGGACAAGGAAATAGAGATGAAATGAGGCCAATTTCCAGAACATCTAACAAAGAAAAATGAATAAAATGAAAAGAACAAAACATGGTAGAGGGCAGACCATAGTTATGGGGTTGGTCTGAATGCATTATGTAGAAAATACATGTGTTTGTTCATGTTAAGATCATGTAACTCTGTTGGGATTTGATGATAGATATGTGTTGGAATTGAAAATGCATGTGTATGTTCATGTTAAGATCATATAACTCTGCTGGGATTTGATGATAGATATGTGCTGGAATTGAAAATGCATGTGTGTGTTCATGTTAAGATCATGTAACTCTGCTGGGATTTTATGACAGATTATGCATTGGAATTGAAAATGTATGTGTGTGTTCATGCTAAAATCATGTGACTTTGCTAGAACCTAATGACAAATTGCATACCTGTTGCGAATTTGTGATTCACTGTCAAAATTGAGTTGTCTGCAGCGAATTAGCATTTACTGCCAAAAGTGTGTGTTCTGTAGCGAATTTATGATTCGCTACCAAAATTGTATTACCTGCAGCGAATTAGCATTCACTGTCGAAATTGTGTTGCCTACAACGAATCAGCGTCTGCTGCTGAAAGTGTGTTGTCTGCAGTGAATTTGTGATTTGCTGCCAAAATTGAGTTGTTTGCAACGAATCAGCGATCACTGCTGAAAGTGTGTTGGTTGTAGTGAAGTAGCATTCACTATTGAAGTTGAAGTGCCTGCAGCGAAACAATTTTTGCTGCCGAATTGTGTGGTGCCTGCAGCGAACCAGTTTTCACTGCTGAATTATGTAGCCAGTAGCATATCAGTTTTCACTGCCAATTTTCTATAATAGACTACCCGATTAGAAATGATTTGAATGCTTGTAACAATTTCATTGTATGATGGTGTAAAATGTGGAACACTTGAACGTGAACATATGGATTCTTGAAATAAGTATAATGATGAATGTGATTTAAGGATGCAAATATATTGATTTGTGGCCTTTGATGTCTTAGGTGGTGCGGTTGGGATCCGACCATCATCAAGACAAGGACAACCCGCAGGTGGAACAGGTAGGTGATTTTCACCTTCCTCTTTCATAATGTTAATTTATGAAATGCTCTACCATGAATATTACCGTATTGTGTTAGTACAAATACCAAACTGTCAAAAGAGTAAATGTTGATAAATAATTGATTAGCTTCGGCTAATGGCATCCGAATGGATGACCGGGACAAAGCTTCGGCTAATGGCATCCGAAGCGATCCCCGAGATAAATGATTAATTAGCTTCGACTAATGGCATCCGAAGGGATGGCCAGGATGAATGAACGATTAACCTCAGCTAATGATGCCTTAAAAGGATAGCCAAATTTAAGGTTATGGTTAATAGCAAGAATTGATGCATTTATGAGTATTATGAGTTGTGCATACCAAGTATATAAAGGAACTGCGAATGTTACGCCTCAAACATGAAATAATGTTAATGCTTCATTAAACTACCAGACTGCTTATTATTATTAAATAACCATATTCTTATAAATATTTTGTACTGCGGCAGGTATATCACACCAACGAGGTGCCTAGAAAACCCAATACCTAGGAACTTACTTTTGCTAGGAACCATATTGTTGCATTTTAAATCACGATGTATTTTGTATGAACAAAAAGTACTGAATGTATAACTATTATTAGATGCTTTTGTTTAAATTCGTGATGACTACTAGTAGGATAGGAATGTAAACTCATGTCTATGTATGTTTATTTTAATGCGAACTTGTGATCAGCAAACACAATATTATGTGTATATGTAAGAATTACTTTTAAACATGATGTAAATTGATGTTGATATATGGATTGTATATCAATAATGAGAAGAAACAGGTTCATCGAATTCCGATGTGATGTTATATCAAGTGTGTGTGTGTGTGTGTGTGTGTATGTGTGTAAATATCGTTGTCTTGGCTTGAAAAGCCGGGTTGTTACACTAACCATCAAATAACCACAACGTCCACACTAGTAATTTAATTTAATGGCAACCTTAAAAACGAGATAAGTTGATTAATTTAGACAACATAATTGTCCGCACTCCATGTTTGATTTGATTGAATGTTTTCCTTAAGATTAATAACATAGATCTGCTACGATTATTAAACTCAGTTGCTTCATAAGTTTAAATACCACGACTCAGGTTTTGATAGCAAACTTAGCAATAGATTGTTTACAATAATAACTTAGATTCCGCTATAGCAATTAAAATAAACAATCATAGAAAATAAGCATAGGAAAACAAACATATTAATTATATAAACTGAAAAGAAAAGGTAAAATAAATCTCACAGTTCTTGAAATTTAAAGGTTTTTATGTCCTTGCAACCAAGAAAAAGAGCTTAGCCTTGCATGTTTATTGAAAAACTAATCTAAAGGAAAGAAGAATTCATGATTTCGGGTTTTTGAAGGAAAGGGTGCGTTTTTCTTCTCTTTTTTGGTTGCTCCCTTTTCCTTTCTCTCTTTCTTTTTATTTGATAGGAAACCCTAATCCCTTTTCTACAAAATAGTCCTTTCCTAAATAAACAATTTACATTTAAGTATGTCTGTAAATCTCGAGATAATCAAGGCTGGATTAAATTAAAGGAAATAAACTAAACTAAAAAAGAAGTGGGGGCAAAACAAATACACTTAAAGAAAATAGAGCCTAAATGCAAATAAGAATAATTATAGAGCATAAATACTACTGTTCTTACTAAAAACAAATCTGCAACTATCATGAAGAAAAAAGAGAGGGAGTTTTGGTATCTATTTTTACAGATCAAGAGAGAAACACCAAATTTCAAGAACCCATCTAGATTAAGGGTTATAGGTAAAAAAAAAAAAAACACTGGTGATCGAGACCTTGATTCGTACTGGGTAAGATATTATAAACATGGTCTTATGAGTTGTTTTAAAGTCGATTATGAATTAATGTTTGGATGTTAAATTATAAATTTAAGGAGAGGTCAGATAGTAACAATTCAAAAACGAGACAGTAATAGTTAGACAGTAACAGTCCAAGTGTTTTTTGATGAGTAATTTTGACTATCTTAGAGGCAGAACTGGGTTCTCTTTCCTCAGAGAACTTATAGCCGCATGTCTTAACTTTCCAACGAGACTGATCTCGCTTAAATCAGAGTTCTATAACTCTAGATATAGTTAAAAATCTAAGGAGAGGTCAGACAGAAACAGTTGGACAGTAACAGTCCAAATGTTTGTTGATGAGCAATTTTGACTATCTTAGAGGTAGAACTGGGTTCTCCTTCCTCAGAGAACTTGTAGCCTCATGTCTTAGCTTTTCAACGAGACTAATCTTGCTTGAATCAGAGTTCTATAACTCCGGATATAGTTAAAAATCTAAGGCGAGGTCAGACAGTAACAGTTCAAAAACTAGACAGTAACAGTTCAAGTGTTTATTGATGAGCAATTTTGAATATATTAGAGGCATAACTGGTTTCTCCTTAAATCATAGAACTTGTAGCCTCATATCTTAGCTTTCCAACGAGACTAATCTCGCTTGAATTGGAGTTCTATAACTCTATATATAGTTAATAATTCAAGGAGAGGTCAGACAGTAACAGTTCCAAAACGAGACAGTAATAGTTGGACAGTAACAGTCCAAGTGTTTGTTGATGAGCAATTTTGACTATCATAGAGGCAGAACTGGGTTCTTCTTAAATCATAGTACTTGTAGCCTCATGTCTTAGCTTTCCAATGAGACTAATCTTACTTGAATCGGAGTTCTATAACTCCAGATATAGTTAAAAATCTGAGGAGAGGTCAAACAATAACAATTCAAAAATGAGACAATAACAATTGGACAGTAACAGTTCAAGTGTTTATTGATGAGCAATTTTGAATATATTAGAGGCATAACTGGTTTCTCCTTAAATCATAGAACTTGTAGCATCATGTCTTAGCTTTCCAACGAGACTAATCTCGCTTGAATCAAAGTTCTATAACTCTAGATATAATTAAAAATCTAAGGAGAGGTTAGACACTAACAATTCAAAAACGAGACAGTAACAGTTGGACAGTGACAATCCAAATATAAAGAAGGAATGATAACTGAGGTTGGACAAAGAACAACAATAATAATGGGTGAAATGAGAAAAACGTAAAATATTAAGAAATGACCGAAAGAAAGACTTATTGGTTGTTGATATGGTTATTATAAAACATATCCTTGAGTGAGAAAAATTTATGAGTAAACCTGTGATTTGCAGGAGGGCACAGGCGTGGTGCAACAGTAGTAGCAGGGGAGCACGAGTAGAGCTTCTATTGTAGGTAGGTGAATCGCACCTTTACCTTTTAGTTAAATTCCATGATTTAATATATACTACTGATGTGAAATATGAATTACTGAATGTATGTGTACTCAAGGGGAAAGGTTGTTGTGTGAATTGCTAAGTGATGAAATTATCACTGACAAATGAAATATGAGAAGTGTGATTTGAGGCGTAAACTAGCATACATTTAGAGTATGTTAGGATCCCGAGTAAGGGGATCGCCACGTTTGGACTAGCATATATTTAGTGTATGTTAGGATCCCGGGTAAGGGGATCGCCATGTTTGGACTAGCATACATTTAGTGTCTGTTAGGATCCCGGGTAAGGGGATCACCATATTTTGGCTAGCATACATTTAGTGTATGGTAAGATCCCGGGTAAGGGGATCACCTTGCATCGACTCCTACAGGATGATGATGATGATGATACCAGTGAAAGGGGTATCGGTAATGTGTTAAACAAAGATAATCATGTTTGATCTTATAAAGTCTGGAATGGAGGTTAATAGTGAAAGAGGGAACACTTATTAAAGTTGAATAAGGAAGAGATTCTAATGAAAACTAGAAAGGAGAAGTGAACAAAATACGAATGCATGTTACCCTGTTTAAATTGTTAGATATTCGTGTTGTTATATTTAAGTGATATTCACCTTTAAGTAATATGTATTTTGTTTCAGGATCATCACATGCACGACAGAAGTAGATCCTAGCTTATGTTCCCTTCTTGTAATTTAGGTTCTAGGGGGTATACCCTTGTATTTTGTAAACATGAAAATTTTTGTATAACTTAATTTGTATAATTAATATTTAAACTTGATTGAATCTTTGTAGTTCATATAACCATTCTTCATGTCTATGTATTTATATTTTTTTATCCATCCATAATGATATTTTGTTATATAATGTATATCATGAATATTGTGGGTAATAGGGGTATACCCTTGTATTTTGTAAACATGAAAATTTTTGTATAACTTAATTTGTATAATTAATATTTAAACTTGATTGAATCTTTGTAGTTCATATAACCATTCTTCATGTCTATGTATTTATATTTTTTTATCCATCCATAATGATATTTTGTTATATAATGTATATCATGAATATTGTGGGTAATAGGTGTGAGAATATTTATGGAAATTGAAACCCAAGATGATTGGGTCGGGATTAAGTTATGAGATGCGATTATTAGAAGTGTAAACATGTTACATGTCGATAACTGGGGACCTTTCGGTATAGGGGGGACTCCATCGAAATTTCGGTAGATTTTAATATGAAAACCATGAATATATATATATACATATAAGGGGGAAAAAATTACTCTATTTTCGGTTGACATGAGAGTGGTTTTTATCTCGAAACGGGGGATGTTACAATTTCAATAATTATTTTCCTAAAAAAAAGGAGAAATAACCTTGTATAAAATCTTCAAGCTTTGAATTTTGACTTAGAGGAGCTAAATTGCCTAAATAAAGACTTGGATGTCGGTTTGGATGCTTTGAGAAGTATTTTGGACTTGTTTCTTTACAAAACCTCTTTTCTAACAGAATTCATGTGTCATCTTAGAAAAATCATATCTCTCTCATTTGAGCTCGTTTTCTGCTGAACTTTGGTAAGTTGATAGGTCTTCCTCCAACTCTTCTTGAAAATGGACATCATGATGAGCACGCTCTTCATCTTTCATATTTCTTGCTCGAAGTCGGGTGTTGTAGACTCTTTAGGGACCTATATGTCAACCTAGTATGTATGCATGTTATTTACAATGAATTAATGTATGCAAATATATGCACATGCGCATTTAGGGAGTTCATACTCTAAGGATAGGTTTTGGGTCATTACATAATGGACAAGCTTTCTACCTAGTCTCAAAAAATAGTTTCATATCTGCCTAGTGACGATCTTCGTAAAGATAGTGTGGAGGCATTGCAAGGAATAGTTAAGGAACGTATGCCCACCATTACCAAGCAGACACTTAGATATGAGTTAGGTATTTCACGCATCTGAACCCTGACCAGAAGTCATAGGGCAGATTGCTAATCCCCCACCTAAAATAGAGGCTTGTGTGTGCTTTCCAAAAATTAAAGCATGTGATGCATGAGGCAATTCTATACAATGCATGAATAAATATGTACAGAAATTAAAGCGTGTAAGAAAATAAATAAAAGGCATATTAACATAAAACACACAAACCAAACAACAAAATTATCAGACAAAAATAATGTTTAGTCCACAAGATCCCCAGTGGAGTCGTCATTCTGTCGCACGTGTCCATGCGGCGATCGTTCCACCCTCAAGATGTATGTTAGTCTATCTGGCAAGTATGGGGAGACAAGGAATTCTTGTCTTTTATCGGTGAAAAATTTGAATGGGAGTTGCCACCTAGTTTTCTGGTCACTAGGAACCTTAACTGGTCTTCGAGATCGGGTACGAAAATTGGTTGCGTAAATGGAAGATATTAGCACCCCAACTACGCCCTACCTAAGGTAAGCTGCATTGTTTTGTTGTCTGATAAAATCTAAGGTCTTGTTGTGGTTTCTAATTGTCGGTGTATCTACGATTTAAGAAAAGTCCTCCTCTGTAAGGAGATCCTTATCTTATCGGGTAAAACCAACTGTTCTAAGTCATCAAAAGAAATACCTTTTTAATATCGGGAATACATTTTACATATAAATTCATAATCCCTGATACTAAAAAAAACAAAATATTTTTTTGGAATTTTTGAAATATTGGCTAAATTCTTGTGACTTTAATAAACTGGTTATTAAAACCAAAATGCATGCTAAAACATATTTTTTGAAGTTTTCTTTGTTGTATGAAAATATAATATGATTTTTAGCTTTGAGAGACTTTGTTGTATGCATGAAACAAAAATAATTTTTTTTTATGTTTTGACGAAAACCGGGTATTTTAATACCGGATTTGTATTTTTACGATATAAAAATACAAACCAATATTAAGAAAAATTTAGTAGAAAAATACATAAAAAAATTACAATTTTAAAAAAAGATTTTTTTAAAAAAATTTTCTTTCTTATTTTTTTGGGTCGAACCCAGCTATTTGGGTTAGGCCCAACTATTTAGGCTGGGCCAAAATTGGCCCAGCCATGAACAGTGGCTCTCTACTGTTCACATGCTACATGAACAGTGGAGGCTAGCAGCGAAGGAGAAGAAGGAAGAAGAGAGAGGCGGGGGAACTGACCTGTGGTGGCCGCTGTAGAGGCTCGAGGCGGGGGAACTGACCTGTGGTGGCCGCTGTGGAGGCTCATGGTGGTGCTAGCTGGTGGTGGTGATGCTGGTGGCGAAATGGCGGTGGCTCTAGGCGGCGGTCTTTCTCTCTTCTCTCCTCTGCTTCTCTACATTTTTTTTCTTTTCTTCCTCTGTTTTTCTTTCGGTCTTCAACTCCTTCCCTCTTCTGTTATGCTCTTTCCCTCTTCTGTTATGCTCCTTCCCTCTTCTTTTCTTTTGCTGCTGCCCCCCTCTGTATTTATAGGTAAAAACAGAGGGGGGGACCCCTACTACCCCTGCCAAAGGGGTAGGGTAGTTGGGGCGGCCACTGTGCAGCCGCCCCAGAATCACCCTCGGGGTGCATCCCCTCTTCTTCTACCAAGTGGCAGGCAAGTAGGGAGTTTTATCGGCGTCTTTTTGAGTTGTTTTGAAGAAAGAGGGAAGAGAAAAGAAGGGGAAGGAAATCTTCTTCCTCCCTTGCCTAGCGCGTCCAAGGGAAGAAGAAGACCCATAGTGCTGTTCAAAATAGCAC
>Ga0325414_1006243_pt1 | contig 12621 bp, 10 predicted proteins | sample PopdelMetagenome_8_FD_206183 | JGI IMG/M metagenome (GOLD analysis project Ga0325414, IMG submission 206183) | Populus deltoides microbial communities from Bellville, Georgia, United States - Leaf-PdKOR-R3 | ecosystem: Host-associated > Plants > Phyllosphere > Phylloplane/Leaf | place: USA... | reverse complement strand
GATTCTTTTGTGACCTAAAAAAATTAGGATACCAGTTGACATTTGTGTCCCCAAAAATGAAAAGCTGAACGTCATTCCATGACGATTTGGATCATAGGAACCTCAACTTTTATGTGTTCTACTGCTCAATACTTCGTCTAAGTGGATCATCGACCAGACTCCTCTCTGATTTGTCTCCTATAGATAAGAAAATTAGGACTCAGCACCACCCTAAGGTAAATCATTTCTATATATACAGATATTTCTGATGTGGGTATCCTGATTTAACAATTGCCATTGTGGTCCTATGCTACTGACCTACCAATGCTTTTTTGTGGCCCTGCAGGAGTTTCCTTTTATATTATGTAAAGGGCAATGCCTGTGCTCTGTTCCAGCATTTGCACGGATTCTTGTAAGATTGACATGAAAATTATGGTTGTTTGTTTTAATTAAAAAATAGAACATAGCAGAGGAGTCAAGATTCATTGCCAAGATAAGCATAGCAAAGTATTGATCTTACAAGGAATTGCTAGGCAATAATCTGCATGTTATTTCAAGTCCAGAAAACTAGTGTGACCAACTTGTTTCTGTGCAGTGAGTGCGCTAGAGTGTCATGTTTCACTTATTTTATCCACTTGTATACTAAATTAGCGATGGGAAATGACTTGTTAATGCTTCTGCTTTTCAGAAAGAAACGAAGAATGTATCTCTGCCACACTCTACATGACCAAATTGCTTACAGTTCACAGAAAATGTAGGTAAAATCACCAGACTATTTTTTATAGGTCTTCTCTTATGTATGCCATAAACAGTTTTTCTCTATGCACAACGTACAGCCAAGGCCTCGAATCTTTTCCATTTTGATCCACAGGAGAACATTACAGCTTCTCTATCTCCTACCACTTGAATAGCATGGTGAAACCATGAGTACGTACAAAAGGACAGGCGTGCCTGCATAGGTAAGAGAGAGCCCTAAATCCTTTGTGCTTGCTGTGTTAACTCCTTTTTATTGGCTTTCAGCTAAAGTGGAAAGTCGAACATGAATGTACAGACTCTAGTATATCATATCATCTGTCAAGTGGAAGAGGACAAATGCAGTGAGTGGTCTTGACATGCGTTTTGAAACTGCAAATTGGTTGCAGCTGTTACCACTCGTTACAACACCCAGCAAATCTCAGTTTATGATAGTCTTCCAAATTAGGTCATGACTAGGACTCCTCAGTTTTTCCCTGTTTATAAAACTTGTATATAAGGTGGAAGGCTTTAAGCAAGGTTTCTGATTGGCCTGTGCTGATTTCAGTTGAATGGAAGGCGGAGCACTTATCTTCTAATGCTGGGAGCTTTCCCTGTCCACAAGTGCTCTGATTTGAAAAGCACACTCAGCTATCAAAAGTTGCTTCTTATTCCAAAGTGTCAACTTTTTTCTTATGCTCAATTCATTAATGATAACAACAGTATTAGACTTTTTTCCATCAAGGACAAGAATACCTAATGTAGTACCTATATTAGCATGGAATCTTTTAGTGCGTGGTGATTAGTTCACTTACAACGGTCTATGTTAAACTATTACGACTGCCACCGAAGGTATGCAGACGTCTCTAAAAAAATAGTGATCATGAGGATGATGAGAAGGTATTGATGTTGAGAGAAATGAGCTAATGTATTAGGCACTTGGGATTCATAAGAAGGGAGGGAAAAGGGTTACATTATGATGCTTGACTATAAATTAAAGAAAAATAAAAGCTGAGAAAAAAAGAAAGAAGAATTAAGAAGATGAGAGGATTCGAAAGAGGAATATTGTGTTATTTTTATCAAATCATAAAACATTGCTCATAATATCAAGAAAGTTACATAAATAATAAAATCCTAATCATAAATTAAAGTGCAATAATAAAGATAAATAAAATATAATAACGTGGGCTTAGATGAGTCCAATCTCCCAACCAAAAAACAACAGTGATGTTCAACTATAATTCAAGGCAGCTCTGATAATGATCTCAAAGATCATGATCAAGCCATTACGATGTTTTTATAATAATTCAAGTACAATCTGAATATGGTTGCCTAACTCATTTACTGGGATTCACTAAACTTCATCATTCCTAGTAAAAACAACTTATGCATTTAAAGTAGTATATTATGTTCCTTATGTGCTAATGATAGGGATAATGGGGTGGAGATATCAGAATGAGCATCAGAGATAGGTTGTGTTTTATATATATCAAGGTCTTTCATGTTAAAAGTGGAGCTAATATCAAAGTTTAATGGTAGTTTAATGATGTAACTGTTTGATTCAATTATTTGCAACACTTTGAGCAATCTAATAGCACTCACTTGCAATTTATGACTAGTTTTCATATGACACCGTCCAGGTCTAATCTATATCATGAAATAATCTCTAATATTAAGTGTATTATGATACTTATGTAACTCAGCTCAAAATTTATATTATTCATTACTTGTTTTATTTTTTTTATTTATGATTTCAACATGCAAATTATGAACTTTACATGCAGGAAAAAAAAACCTCAGCTAAATCAGACATTTTAGAGTAAAAAGACATGCAAAGAAGATCAACAAGCTATCTAGATTCATAACTATGAACACTATATGACCAAGGGTGTAGAGTGGAACAAATACTATTTCAAGTCATAGTATATATAGTTTGGAAATAACCTAGTAAATTAGGATTATCTTCGTCTTCCTCATCACGTGTCAGGGGTAAGGGATTAAGAAGTTCAACATGTTGTTCTAAGCCTATGACGTGCTAGATGTTAAGAATGGGCAAGTGAGGAGCATGTTGCTATAAACCTTTAATGTGCCGGACGTCAAGCATAGTTGGTAGAGAATTAAGTAGTTTAAAAGGACTAATATCATGAGACTCTTTTAATATCATATTTATCTCTTCAAGCGATTCCACTAAAAAGTTTTCTAAAATTTCTTCCTCTACCATTAAAGTAGAATTATTATATTCTTTATTAACCTCATTTTCAAAACTCATTTGGACTTATAGTGTTAAGTCTCCCTTCTTGCACAACATTATTTTTCATCTAGGTCATTAAAGTCCTCGAGATTAAGTCCATACACTTGCACACAATAGTAATTTTTTCCACTTATATCCTCATGTTCTTGGTTGACTAAAGATTTAGAGGTGTAGTTAAAAAAGATATGACCGAAACCTTGATATTTAACACACTAAACCTCTAAACTTAACATAAACATTTCATTAACAACTCTTTTTCCCTTACCTTCGTTATAAATTTAGGCACTATTAGGATTAGATCTATATAATAAAGCACCTAACAAAAAACTAACATTCCTAAATTGAGATCTAAATGGGGTACTATGGGGTCTTGGTGTTTTATCTATTGACTTTTTATAAGCAACTCATAATTTTGCATTATGGTTTAGGCTTGGTCAAGAGTGAAAACATATATGAATCTGATCTATTTTCTAAAATTATTATTCAAATCTTTACAAAATCTACACAAAGTTATAACTTTTATTTTTTCTTATGACACATCTCATCATATAATCATCAAAATGTGTTATATACTCATTGATAGACTTGTTCCCTTGCATTAGATTATTCTATTGGTCTGAAAGTTTATTCCTATAAGATTAGGTTAGGTACTTCTCCTATATTTTTTTTGTTTTATTTTAATCCAATCAGTTATGAGAGGTTTACCTCTCATCTTTAATCAATTCTCAACATCTCTCCAACAAAAAAGTTGGGTTTCATCAATGAGTATCATCTTAGCAAATCTAACTCTTTTATTTTCAAACAAGTTGCGTCACTTAAAAAATTAATCTATATTATGAATCTATATATCAAAGATCCAAGGGTTATGATAACCGTAAAAAATGAGGGTTTCTACTTTTATTATGGCTCATGATTTTCTCATTAAGATCATCATATTTAAAGTAACCTAAATAATAGTTATATTGATAGCGCTCAGGGTGAAGAAAATTGAAAGAAAATTACATATAAAAAATAAAATCCTAATTAGAATTAAATTTGGGCTTAAACTCACTTACTAATAAAAATCTAATAAAATAATATAAACTAAAATTAAATAATAAAGATAAATAACATTTAATAATTTGAGCTTGAAGGCTCAATTTCTCAATCAAAAAACAACGGGTTAAGCTATTCATCGTCCATCAATGATCATATTCGTGCATAAATCATATATTGAACCCGGCGTCCCCATCAAATTCTGTGAGGGATAGAGACCATTTACACAGATATCCTCAGCCTATAAAGCGATCATATAGGTACAGGTTAACTGGGTTTTACAGCAACTTTCTCTGCCTGCAACAGGATAAAGTCATCCAGGGCGGTTGTTGGGGCTCAAATCCAGTTTGCTTGCTAGGTCAGCTAGTTACAGGTAAAAATTTCTAATCGTGAATGTGGCCCGTGGGTATCACACTAATAGCTGTTACACAGTAGTTCAGGATTTGATTGAGCAAATGAAAGCATAGGAGAAACCCATTTTCCTCGAGATGTTTATGAGAATCCCAGTTAGGATGGAGATTCCCTCATACTTCAGCTTATTATCGTGCCATGTCCTACATTACATGGGATTGCTGTATTGAATTCTACCGTACATGTTAGTTAATCTAAAGAATCTGAAAGCTATTCCCCATGAGCATATAATATTTCCATGCATAGTCACATTCCATGGCGCGGGAGAGAGCAAATTCTTTCATTATACTAATGAGACAGCAACAGATACAAAGAACAAATAAGTGGTTAGCCTAAGACTAAACTGATTTGTCAACTTAAGACTATGAACAAGTTATGGTAAAAGAGTCTATGAGAACAAAAACACGACGCAGTTCCCTGCACAGCTACACTCTCTGTCATACGCAACGTGGCATTAATCGTCGACTAAAAGCAAGCTAACATCCAACGGCGCATCCCTCTCCAATTGTACCATAAAGGAGTAACTACATAGCTCGCCCTACCTTTCGAAGTATTTCCTATCTATCAACCATATTCACATTTTGCTTCCATTTCCAAGGGAGTCAAAATGGAATGGAGAATCTCCTTTTCCCACTTCGGTCTTGGTTCTTGAACTCAGAACACCAATCACTGCGGTATCTCAATATATAGATGTATGCTCAAAGTGTTCTAAAATCCCTATGAAAGAGATTTATCATTGAATTGTCTCAGTCAGGCTGACAGGACATGGCAATGGGGGAAGCTGGTAACTGTTTAACTCGGGAATCCTTCCATGCATTGCATTACTAGGTTGATTCGTTGAATCCATCACGCTAGCACCTGTTCGTTCTAGAAGCTGGAGAAGTGACCAAAATACTTCCACCCTTGTTATCTGCTTGTTTGCCTGTAACAATTTCAACATCAGTTTCCTTAATTTTCTCATGTTAAACTAATTCCACACCTTAAAATCTAAATTTTGATGTGCTACCTCAACAATGAAACGTGCCCAGATCTTATCCTCTCGACTTTCCATCAACCCCTTCAATATATTCAAACCAAAGCCCTTAATTACATCTGCTATCTCAAGAAAGAATCCCCGATCCTCACAAAGCATCTGTAATAGAAAAACAAGAAAATAAATTCAGTGGATTCATATACAGATGACAAATTCTCGGAGAAATATTCTCTTCCACTCACACACCTCTATAAGCATTAGGCCAGGTTGACTGAGGTCCTCGACAATGATAGGGCAAACCATTGATTGATCTGCAACTTCCAATGCCCATGTAGCACCACCACTGCTTGTGCTGTTGTCTTTAGGAAGCAGTCTATTATGTTGGCCAATCAACTATACAAATGCAATTTTATTTGTATCAGTAAACAAATGGAAGGGTTGTTCACTTGTCAGCACACAATAATATTAAACAAACAAACTACCTTTGGCTCATCAGCTTGTTTAAGCTTTTCCGCATATTTGGTCACACTTTGCAAGAATAACATGTGTTTGATGGTGCGATCCAACAGAGCATCAATGCTACACTGTTACATCATCAGAAAGCATACGTCAATGATCTATATTTGAAGTGTGACGATATAACCAAGAGCATTTGTGGTGATATGGAAGGAAGTCATGTGAGATATCTAATAATTTAACAAATATATAGGATTATTTCATTCAAAGCAAAACATAAGATCGCATACCTTTGCACCATCAGGGATGATCTGTTTCAACTCTTTAATACGGTCTTGTATCTGCTGACGGTCTTTCGGCCTAGGTCGAGTACTTTCTCCAGGTCTGGCTCTTTTCTTGGTGGGTTTTGCAGGCTCCTCAGGTTTCTTAGATTTTGTTAAACCAGAACTTCCAGTATTGACGCTGTAACTATCATCAATCCACAAAACTGTTTGTGCTTTTGGGAACATCTCTTGTTTTGATAGAAGATTTTTTGTCTTGTCAAAAGTATAAGCAGGCTGCATCACCCTGCTGCTAGTAGGGCAAGAAGCATTCACTAACTGAAGTTGATTACCATTGACTGATGAATTTTCCACTCTTCTTCTCTTAGCATTGGATAATTGATCATCACTGCTAGATTTTGTAACATAATTAGAATTACTAACACTATCTAAAAGCTCTGAGAACAATCCTTTTCGAGGGCCAACCTTGGAATCAACATCCAACTCTGAGATGCATTCTGAAATACCAGTGCTAGCAGTTGTGTGCCCACTACTCGCTACTGGCACCATGATATCTTCCCAGCAATGCCTAGCTTGTCCACCCCCAAACACTAATCCCAAACCTTCAAGAAGATCATTTTCGGTGCCAGTGATGCTCGCACATTTCTCCTTTCCGTTAGATAAATATGATTCAGTGACAGAACTTTGAGCCAAAGTGGCCGGTTGCTTCAATGGATTATCAACTAAGATATCTCCAATCAGACCTGGTGATGCTGGAGTGACTCCTCCAGGTTGTGAAAGATTTCCGTTCATCATGGGTGCCATTCCACTTATGCTATGCTCTGGTGAAGGGGCAAACCACTCGAGAATATTATCTATTACACAGGAGTTGGAGAGATCAGTTGGAAAATCATCTGGTTTGAACTCTAAAGGGAATCTGTTCTGGCTCATTTCTCTTTCTGAAAGTTCACCTTCAGTAACATGAATTGATGGAGCAGAATGCAGATTGCTCATTGATCTTTCGGTAGAAAACACAGTTGGAGAATCCTGGACCACCATTTCATATCCTAACTTCGACTCCAATGAAGTCAAATTAGAGCCTGCATTGCTCCACGTACTAGTGCAAGGAGTTAGGGCTGTTGTTTTGTTCATAGATGGAGATTGTGAAGACAAGTGTTGGGACTGAGTCTTAGGATTACAGGACAATATCATTTGAGCTTCACTGGTCTTCAATTGGTTTGTAGGATGAGATGAATCCAGGCATAAAGGAATCATCCTATCTTGTTCAACAGCAGATGTGATAGCGGAGGGCTGTGTAAAATTCATTGAAGAATAAGTTATTTCCATCAGCTCATTGCAGTTGTCGCCAAGCATGGGCGTGATATTCCCATTGCAGAAGGAATCAAACCATTCATTTAGATCATAACTTTCACAGTTCAAAGATGAAGGCGAGTCGGAATTTGAAGTAAGCCCATTAATATTTTCCATCTTACCAAACAATCGTTTTGTTTGACCCAAAAATTCCTCTGACTCCAAAATCTGCAATATTAAAAGCATTGAAATCAACAAACAACCATCCACGCTTGATATGTGGTAGGTCATGGAAATTTGCTTTCTCATCAGTCAAAGGATGCAGAAATAGTATATTTTTAATAAATGGTATAACCCCCCAACCCGGCCCCAAGTATATTTTTTGTAGGATAGTTAAATTCACTTGGTCTGCTTTCAATGTGCTCACCTTCTGGGTGGATCCAAATTGTACCAGTCCTTGTGATTCCACAGAGATTACTGCAATTGTCTGCAAATGGGAATTAATAGTCAATACAAATGATCAGGGTGTTGGATGACGAAAAGGGATACACAAAGCTCGGATGAATTTCAAGTGGAATATCATAAAAAGAAAATGAGTTATAAAAGTAAAGTTTTGCATTCCAACATGCAGTACCTTTATTCCAGAAGAAAATTGGCGATGAATTTCAGAATCATCCTGCAAAAAAAGGAAATTTTCAGGCAAGCAGAAACTAGTCAGCTAACATTCAAGAATTGTGGGCAATTTAAAAAGAAAAGAAAAACAAAGAAAAATATTTTCAATGACAACTAGCACAGGAGTGAATGGTAAAGAAGAAGCAAAGGAAGAAGTACCTGGAATATATCTTGACCTCCAATAGAGGCAGCAGAATTCCAGCCTCCATCACTAGCATCTGAGAAAATCCACTGGTGCTTTCCAGTGGAAGCAGCTTGGCCAACAATTCTGAATTAGACCATGACAACAGCATTAACCCTATTAAACTTTCTTTTAAAGCTTGGAATTGAAATAGTTGAAAAAATGGTCGAAAGGTTGTCTTCTGGAAATTTACAAAGAACAATTGAGGAAAAATCACTGTATATCTGAAACAGAATATCACATAAAGCTTACCCTTCACCTAGCATGCGGGCCTCTGAAAGCATATTGTTAACTACAACTCCCATTTCCTCTTCATAGTACGCATCTTCCATGGTCAACAACCTGGTCACATCTCAAAACAACAGATTTTTTACCGTAAGCAAAATATCATTACCATATAAAGCTAAAATCTATGCCAAGATTCAAACCATCAACTACTTCCAAAAACAGGCAAGATAGTAAAGGTGAAAACTTTACTAAATCTAGTCCATCTCGAGAGGATTTCCTTATTATAAAACAGCATATTATGCAAAAATGCTGCACCGATAAAGTGAGTTTTTTTCCCCCTCTGCTGCTTCAAGTATACAAATTTAACCAGAAAAAAGAAGAGAGAAGAAAAAAAAGATTCATATCTCTTGAAAAATAATTATGTTAAATTCAGGTATGGAGAATCAACAATTCCTGCGCATGAAACTTAAAACCTAAAAAAACAACTTAAAGAAAAGATCAAAACTTTGTAGAAAAACAACACAAAGAAAAATCATGCAAACATTTTTCTTTAAGGAAAAAAAAGGTGCAAACCAAGGAAAAAGAAAGAAACTTACATGGAATTTCTCTGATCAAAGCACCAAAAAACCCCATATGACCACCCGTTACTGCAACAAAGACTTTTGAGTTTCTCTTTTAACACCAAACCCATGTTTCCTTTCAGCACCAAAGATTTCACTAACCAATTCAAACTTCACAAATACCCCATTAAACTATTTAACCCTGAGTCAACCAGCTCTCAACTCAGTCACGCAAAAGCACCAAATGCTAAAACCCCCACCAGCAGAAAAGGCTTGCAACTTGAAAATGTCTGTCTAAGACGGGCAAAAAACAAAGATTTTTATGTTGTAGGGGAGAAATAAATATATGAAAACACAAAGTGTTAAGTGTGTAGTGGTCGGTGAAAGAGAGTGTTTTTATGTTTATATATATATAGGAGATAACAAACTAACAAGGTTGGCTTTCAGTTTTGTCTCTCTTTTTTTTCTCTCTTTGTGTGTGTGTATATATGTTTATATATACTATATATTTTGGACAGCAACAATGGAGTCTTGATAATATTCCAAGATTGAAGGGAAACACTGAGATCTCTAAGCATTTAAGACTGTTTTAGCATCTTTGTCTTCTTGTTTCCCGGTCACCGGTCCCATTTGGATCTTGCTTTGATGGTTCACCATCATGGAACTCTTTACCTACCCATTAATTGGTCCATTAATTCTTAATTTTTTATTTATTCTAGGCTATGTACATTTATTTTTACCGCGTGGCTCTCATATGCTATGTTCTACCATGTTATCCAAGCGGTCCTTTAGTCCAAATGTGTAATTAAAATGCCCAAATTTAGAAGTGTAGTTTCTGTTTTTAAAATGTTTCACTTGAAGAAATATTAAATTGATTTTTTTTTATATTTTTAATCATTTTTAACGTGTTTATTTAAAAAATCTGAAGAAAAAAATTATTTTACATGTATCACAACATCAAACACGCAAGCTTGCTAATATAAATAATTTTTTTGTTTGTCACTGATTGAGATAAAATAACTTATTTAACAAAATGAAATGAATTAAATAAAAAATTTAATTGAACTAAAATTGATAAAACAGAGTCATATCCTATGGAAGGTGGAGAAAAAAATAAGTTTGTGATAAAGTATGTTTTGTCATGTTCTCTTACCTAGTAAAACACAACATGCAGCTGTACAAGAGACTGGAATGATAAAAATAAAATTAAGGGTCTGAATTAAGAATTTGAATAAGTATAAGCTCCAGCTTAGTGGCTTAAACCTTTCTTTAATTGTTTTTACCGGTTACAGCCTGTCGCGGTTGTTGATCTTCTCGTAGAGTCCATTTAATATCTCGCGATGCGGACAATATTTCGTGTTGTTCTCTTAATGGAGATTAATTGGAGTATAAAAATGATGGTTAAATAATGTATTTAATTGTGATGATTGGTATTTATTGGTTATGGATTTTGTTTTGGCATAATATTTTTCATTTGCAAAATGCAAATTAATTTTTATTTTTATTTTCTATTAAAAAAATTTAGTTTATAAAAAGTTATTATGATATGTGTAGATGCAAAAGCTTTATTTCCCTTTACTATTTTATAAGTATCTTTTTATATATATATATATAGCATCACCATTCTTTTTAGCAATATTTATTAATTTAAAATTTTATTTCAAAATATTTTTTAAACAGTCGTTGTTAATAATCACATTAAACAAATTAAATGCAAATAATTCCAGTCATAATATTTTTGGATTTCATTATACTTAACATAATGTTATAATACACGTAGATTTTATTAAAATGTATGCCCACCGATATTTGTAATTACTTGATTTATTGATTTATTATTACAGGCAATTGGGCTACAAATTAATTGATATAATTAAACCAGTAAATATCATGGGAGGATGACATATAGATCGGTATCGACAATATTCCTCGATATTTATAATCCATAATTACAGAGTCATTATCATTTCCTCAATGGCTCGCGAGAAGGTCACCATCCAAATCTCATGTCCCTATCGTGACTCACAAACAGCACTGTCAGCCTAGACTTTAGTGGCAATTTATTTATTGTGAATCTCTACGGCTAATTATGACTGCTACAAAAACAACATTATAGCACTTAAATCGGATATATTCAAGACCATCATGGGCTAACAAAAAAAAACATTTGAAAAAAAATAAATTAAAAAAATCAAGGCTAACCTACGCCACCCCTACTGATTAGACCACAACTAATCCCCTCTCATGGCCCAATTAGTGAGAGATATGCTGAGAAAAAATTATGAACGCATTAAATATTAAGGAGAAAATTATAGGATTGTGTTTTTCACTGTAACAGAGACATAATTTACTGTAGAGTACTACAGAGAAATTATCTGCTTGTTCTTTGGTAGAGAAGAAAAAAAGCCCTGGGGTGGGGTTTTTTTGTTTTTCCCCTTGTTTATTTGTTATTGAAAGATTATTGGAGAATGTCTAGAATTTATTTATTCTTTGCATATTTTTTTTTTATTGTTAGAATCAACAAAATTTAGAGTTTTTTTTTATTTTTTATAAACTTTTAAATTGTAAAAATATTTTTTTTATTTTCAGGATTAAAAAATTATTGGGGTGTTGGACAATGGAATTTTTTTATTTTTTTCTCTGTTCATGTATAATTGAAGTACAATTTTAGCCTTGGAAAGATAAAAAAATTAAGGTTTTTATTTAGGGGTATTTTTGTACTTTCACGCTATTTTTTTAGGGTAATTATCAAGGTCATAGGAGGGATATCAGTACTTTCACGTTGTTTTTTTAGTTTTAAATAAAAAAAGTTGCAGCGAGTGAGTGACGTCCGTGTCATTCAAACGGCACAAGTGGCCAAACCAAACCTTGATTTTTTAAAAAAATAAAAAGACACTTTTTTTTAAATAATATTTCTTATATGTTTGGCGTTGTATTTTTTTTTTTGTGTAGGTTTATTTAGTCAATTTTATTTGTATTTATTTTTTAGATCATAGTTTTTTTTACGGTGTGAATTTATTTAAATAACCAAGATCAGTAAGCATAGTCAGATGAATGTTTGATTTTATCTTATTGAATACCTTGATTTATATTTCTTCCTTAACTTTTTTATTTAACTTTTTTGTTATTATTAATATTTTTTTAAATTATATACTTGCATATATTTTTTATTCATATTTAAAACTTTTTATAATAGAAAACATTAAAATAATCTCCACACCTGATACTTTTTTTAAAAAAAATTATAACCATCAAGAAAAGAACGGATTAGATAGCTAGCTATACAATGATGGAATGTATCTGATTTCTCATGCTGTTCACGATAACAAACACTCGAGCAGAGCCAAGTTAGCAGCGTCTTCGACCATGAAAAAGGGCATGGGCGGTGCACTTTATGGACCATACACATATCTTCTACCAGATTTGTTTTTTTAAACATCGATCCACAATATTCTTTGATTGAGATCTCTAGATTTAGACAAATGATTTATATTCGAATTTATTTCAAAAAGTAAATTGTATAGTATATGATTATTTAAAAATTAAATCCACACACTAAAAACTGATTACTA
>Ga0325414_1006240_pt1 | contig 12623 bp, 7 predicted proteins | sample PopdelMetagenome_8_FD_206183 | JGI IMG/M metagenome (GOLD analysis project Ga0325414, IMG submission 206183) | Populus deltoides microbial communities from Bellville, Georgia, United States - Leaf-PdKOR-R3 | ecosystem: Host-associated > Plants > Phyllosphere > Phylloplane/Leaf | place: USA... | reverse complement strand
ACTGTTCGGGACTCTAAAATTTGATAAAAGTGAAAAATTTGAAGCAGACACATCGAACAAAGCATCAGCAAGATGAGTCCCTTTGAAGCTGAATGGAAAGAAATGAAGGCGGACAAGGTAGGAACCATTTTGAGTGATATCAAGCATATACGGGGTTAATTTCGTATAGATTCTGGCTGTCTGATATAGGAGTGATATGCCGGGTAAAGGGTTTTCATTTTGGATAGATTTGCTTTTTCCTACAGAGAAGGAAGAGCTAGATTTCTCATCACCAACAAAAGTCCGCGGGTAACCGTCAGGATCAACGAAATCTTTGCCTGATCCGCAGTTCATGAAGTACTTAACCGGAGGATTGTAAGATACTGAGGATGAAAGAGGAAGAAGAAGAAGAAGAAGAAATTGAAGAAGAAAGAGAGGACGAAGAGTGAACTCCATAGAAATTGGATGAGGATATTTGATGCTTTTTCTTTGAATGGAGGAAAGGGTGTCAGGAGCGGAAGAAATGAGGGAGTACTGGCAAGTTTGAAATTTCAGAGGAAGACTTGTTGACTTGTATCTGTTACTCTCTGTCGAGAGCAGTTTTTATCGCCAACGAAAAGAGATTAACCAATTGAATGAAGGAGAAGAAAAGTCACATTCTTAGATTTTGGCCAAATACAACTACTTGCAAGTGCTTCTATTTCACTTGCAAGCACAAAGGCATTATCACAACCAAAAAGTATAGAATCTCGTTGACTGTTCTCATTCCTTGCTTGACCCAGTTTGCGAGTGCCTTTCTAACTTTGCTTGATCATTTAATTTGTCCCTCTCGTTATAGAATCTTTGAAAGACAAACTAACAAATAAATGAAGAAACAATAATTGGCCGTTCTCGTTGACTGTTCTCATTCCTTGCTTCTTACGGCTTGGGACTCATTTTCTAATTTTGTTTGGACATGTTTTAAAAGTATATTTATTTTATAAAAATATTAAATTAATATTTTTATTTTAATAATTTTTAATTATCTTGATAGGTAAAATTAAAAATATAAAATATTATTTTGATATATTTTTTTTTTAGTAATAAAAAATACTTGCACACCAATGTCATGGACATTGTTCTAGTAAAAGACACCAATATCTAGTACATATCCAACAAAATCATGGACATTCGTTGTTCAATGTTCTAGTAATCTATCCCCCACTTCAGCCTTTTCTTTTGCGAACATATCTTGAAGAATTAATTAAAACTTGTCCTGATAAAAGAAACATTTATTGCTAATATTTTTTTAATTAAAAAAATTAAACGTGGGAAGATTAACTCAATGTGACATGATCTATTTTATAAATTAAAAAACAACTTAATTAAAAAATGAAAATGAAAAAAATTTAATTTAAAAATAGAACATAATAAAACAACCTCATTCTACTAGGGTTAACATAATCAATTGATTAGTTAATGAAAAATAAAAGCCTCATTCCTAATTAATATATATATATATTGGTTATTGGGGTTAGGCATGATCCGTCCATGATAGATGGGCATGATCCAAATTATTATAGGAGTTATTAAAGAAAGTAACCGTTTTCTATAATTATATATAAATGGACATAACTCATATGAAAAAAACAAGTTTTTCATTTGTTGAATAATCATTCTCTATTTCTCTTCTCTCATTTTGGATTCTCTATATTATTTTGACAAGATTTATAAAAACATTCATACTGTGAAATATCACTTTAATTCTAGTAATTAAAATGGCATTGAAGTAATCGATTCGGGGATACGAAAGCGAAGTTTCACAAGTAAGTTTTCCTTTCTAATCTATATTGGTATCAGAGCCATGATTTTAATATTTTTTTTATTCAGTACATGTTATTATATAAATGTTAGATGTAAATTCATGTTAAAAGAATTCTTTCATTGAATCTTGAATTTACAAAATTTTATGAAGTAACTGATTTATGATTTTATCTTTTCTATCGTTAATTAGAAAATGCTTTATGTATGGTAGTTGTATAATTATTATGTAACAAAAAAAAAACAATTACCAATTAATCTTGTGAATTGGTAATGGAAACTGCCATTTAGTAGTTGAAAAAAAAAACCCTGAAAGAACACAACTTTAAGAGATGTGTAACTGCCCTTTGGCAGTTAAAATAATAATAATAATAATAAGGCAATTAATATTAATTTATTGTTAATATAAATTGTTTAATTGTGGTGTTAATTTATTCATTATTAAAATAAATTCCTTAATTTCCGTGTGATTTTTTTTAACATATTTGATGATACATGCCTTAATTAAATATTAAGTATAATATTTATGTGCTTTTTAAATATTTTGTTGTAGTGGATAGACAATAATATATTGATCATTTATTGAGTTATGCCTTTAATTATGTTCATAAAATTCAAGAGCATATTGATTATATGTATCATTGAATGAGTAGACTAACTATGAGTAGTGTTTACGAATTCTACATGGAACATCAAATGCTAATCGTTCTAATTCTCTACCTAAGGAATGGATGTCAATGCGACTATAGTTAGAATATAGGTTGAAATCTTTAGATTTCAATAATCTCGTTGATGAAATGCTGCTTGAGAGGGAATGTCAATATACCGAAAAGGGTATTGTATTTTTTTAAAGATAATTGGTTGTTTATTATAAATTACATATCTTATATAATTTAAGTTTTAATTACATTATATATATATATATATATATATATATATATATATATATACATATACATACACACACACAACCTGATTAGTTGTGTTCAATGTTCCAGTAATCTATCCCCCACTTCAGCCTTCTCTTTTGCGAACATATCTTGAAGACTTAATTAAAACTTTTCCCAATAAAACTCATATATCCGGAATCATCAGAAGGAACCACAAAATCGTAGAAAAATGGAGATGCCATTTCACTAACCCCATCAGAATTAGGATCGATCACACGACTGGAATTGGTAGATATATTGAGATCAAATTTCACAGTACCTGGTGAATCACTGATAAAGTTACAAAAGTGCAGACGAACAAGAGGCCTAGCTTTCTTGCTCACGTTAAAACGCCAAGTTATATTTGGAAAAAGTCACAAAAGGGCATGTTTGAAATTTCAGAGGAAGACTTGTTGACTTGTATCTGTTACTCTCTGTACAGGTGTTGTCAAGAGCAGTTTTTATCGCCAACGAAAAGAGATTAACCATTTGAATGAAGGAGAAGAAAAGCCACATTCTTGCAAGGATATCATGTTCGCTTCCATTTCACTTGCAAGCGCTTACAAAGGAGGAACTTCGAGAAATATATATAATCAAAGCCTCATTCCTAATATATATATATATATATATATATATATATATATAATAACAACGAATAATGAAGGTGATGTTTGCTATAACTCTGTAGTGATTTAAAATATTTTTTATTTATAAATATATTAAAATATTATTATTTTTATTTTTTAAAATTATTTTTAACATCAATATATTAAAATAATTCAAAAATATATAAAAAATATTAATATAAAACAAAACAAAAAAATTTAATTTTTTATAAAAAAGTGTAGTGTGGCCACGTAACCAAACACACTTGAAATTGACCCAAAAAAAAGTTATTAATAGATTCAAAATTATGAGGACTATTTTTTTTTATAAGAATACATAAGTTTTATTATTAATGAAGGTTTTGTACCAGCTATCTTAGTAGTTAAGGGTGAGTTTGTTTCCCGGAAAGTGATTTTGGGAAACCATTTTTCAAACTTTCTTGTGTGTTTTTTTGCCATTAGAAAAGTTGGTCAACGGAAAACACTTTCCGGTCAACAAAAAATACTTTCCTGTCAAAGAAAAATTTGACTTGATTTTCAGGAAAGTGTTTTCCTTTTATTTTGGGCGGAAAATACTTTCCAGAAGTTGTGAGAAATTTAAAAATATCATATTATTTGCTGATTATGTCAAATTTGATCCTCAAATTTTTTATTGCTATATATTTTGTTTGAATCTTTTTTCTTCCAAATTCATCCCTTAAAATTTGATTTAATTTGATTTTTATATTAACTTTGATCCTTATTTTTATGATTGTTATTTAATTTTCTCTTATTATTTTTTAAATTGAAATTTTTTATCTATCAAATTTGATCCTCATTCTTTTGATTGTTACTTATTTTATTTAAAATAATTTATGAAATTGTAATTATTATTATTTTAATTTCATCATCTTTCAATTTTTTTATCTGTTAAATTTGATCTCTATTATTTTAATTATTATTTATTTTATTTGAGATAATTTATGAAATTAGATTTTTTTTCAATTCTATTCTCATTTAACTTTTTAATTTGTAAGATTTGTTTCTTATTATTTTAATAAACTTGAAAAAAAATAAAAATAAAACATTAATAAGCTATTTTCTATAACATAACCAAACACTGGAAAGTGTTTCCAACTTACTTTCCATGACACTACCAAACATCAAAAAATAATTTACTTTTCCGGAATTCACTTTTCAAGAAAACCACTTTCCAAAAGGAAAGTACTTTCCTACAAACAAACGGGGCTAGAAAATAAGAGGCATTTGTTCTATCAACAAATCTGTCTAACTTTGCTAAAGAATAAGTATCTTTATTGTTATGTCTTCCAAAAGAACTAGTAAAAGACTATATCATTGATATACGCTATGTTGTGGGTTTGATCAAGTTTTTTTTAACAAAAAAAAAGAAACATTTAGGTATTGTTAATTTTTTTCTAATATAAATAAAATTAAATTGTGTGAATATTGACTCAATGTGACCTGACCTACTTGACGAGTCATAAAACAACTTGAACTACTAATAAGAATATAGTTTGACTCACAAAAATTCAAGACATTTTTTTTCAAGAAAATATTGAAACGACAACATATTGGATCAGTGCGGGTTAACTTGCCAAATTCATGACCTAGATCATGAGATCATGATAACCCAATATAAAACAAATCAAAACAAATTATAAAACTCAATACCCAATAAACCCAATTTTGAAGAACGAAATTGAAAAAACAACAACATGAGTTAACTTATCAAATTCGTGACCCGAGTCACAAGACCGAGATAATCTTATCAAAAGTAAACAAAAAACAAAGACTTGAGTCAACTTAGGTTAACCTGCTAAACTCAAAATCCGAGTAATGAAACTATGATAACTTTATAGAAATCAAATAAAAAAAATTATGAAACTCAATTCCCAATAAACCCATTATTAAAGGATGAAGATGGAAAAAATTCAATCTAAAAATAAGACACAATAAAACTACTTGATTCTCTTAGGGTTAACCCAAAAAACTAGTGACTCGAGTCATGAAACTAGAATAAAAAGCAAAAACAAACATATCATGAAATCTAATTTCTAATCATATTGAATAATGGAATTGCTAAAAAAAATATCAATACAAAAAATGTTAAAAAAAACTCGAGTTAACCGGGTTAACCTCTCAAACCCGCGACATGAGTCATGAGATTGAGATAACCTCATAGAAAGTAAACTGAAATAAATCATGAAGCCTAATTTCTAATTACTGGCTTGATGCCGGTCTGAGAGTGAATTTTTAACTATGTTTTTTTTGTAATTTTTCAATGATTTAATATACTAAAATTAAAAATATAAAAAAATTAAAACATATTATTTAAATACATTTCCAACAAAAAAACACAATTTTAAAAAATATCCTAGCACACAACACAAAACTTTTATGATCATTCCATATTCAATGTTCTAGTAATTTATCCCCCACTCCGGCTTTCACTTTTACGCACTTGAAAACTTGATTAAAACTTGTTCCTATAAATTATCATAATCAATTGCTTAGTTTATATGGTTTGAAAAAAAATGCCTCATTCTTAATATATATAAAATAACAACCAATATGAAGGTAGTGTTTGCCATTACTATAGTGGTTGCTTTTTAAAGTACTTTTCACTTGAAAATACATTAAATAATATTTTTTAAAAAATTTATTTTTGACATTAGCATGTTAAAATAATCTAAAAACATAAAAAAAAATTAATATAAAACAAAACAAAAAACAATTCAATTTTTTTAAAAAAAGTGCAGCGTGGGCACGTAAACAAACACACTCGAAATTAACAAAAAAAAAAAACAAAGATATTAATAGATTCAAAATTGTAAGGACTACTTTTGAGATGAGGTTTATAAAGACAACTTTTTTTTTTTAATAAGAATACATGACTTTCATGAATGAGAAAGGAGGTTTTGTACAATCTATTTTAGTAGTTGAGAAAATAGGAGGTATCTTTATTGTTTTGTCTTTCAAAAGAACTCGTAAAAGACTATATTGTTGATCTACACTATACTGCGGGTTGGATCAAGTTTTTTTAACATAAAAAACATTTAGGTATTGCCAACGTTTTTCTAATAGAAAAATAAATAAATTGTGTGAAGATTGACTCAATATGACCTAATTTACTTGATGGGTCCAAAAGCAACTCTAACTTCCAGTAAAAACATAGTTTGACTTATAAAAATTCAAGACAACATCTTTTTTATAAAAATACTGAAACAAAAATATATTAGATCAACTTGGATTAACTTGCCAAATTCATGATGTGGATCATGAAACCATGATAACCTAATGTAAAGCAAATCAAAACAAATTATGAAACTCAATTCTCAATCAACTTAGTGTTGAAGAATAAAATTAAAAAATTAATAATTAAAAAAAACATGAGTTAATTTATCAAACTCGTGTCCCGAGTTATAAGACCGAGATAACATCATAAAAATTAAATAAAAAAATAACCCAAGTCAACTCAAGTTAAACTACCAAACTCACAACTCGAGTCATGAGACTAAGATAACCTTATATAAAACAAATCGAAATAAATTATAAAACTCAATTTCTAATAAACTCATTGTTAAAGGATAAAGATGGAAAAATCCAATCTAAAAATAGGACAAAATAAAATGACTTAAGTTTACCTTAGTTAACTCACAAAACACGTGATCCGAGTCATGAGACTGAAATAACTTCATAGAAAGCAAATGAAAAGAAATCATGAAGCCTAATTCCTAATCAATCTAATCTTTAATGATGAAATTGAAAAAAATATCAATTTTAAAAAAAATCAAGTCAATCGGGTTAAATCATCATACTCGTGACATGAGTAATAAGACTAAGATAATTTCATAAAAATAAAACTGAAATAATCATAAAACCTAATTCTTAACCAACCCAATTTTGAAGAATGAACAAAAAAATGTTAATTAAAAAAAAGATTAAAAAAAACTCGAGTCAATCGAGTTAACCAGCCAAACTCGCAACACATGTCATAAGACTAAGATAACCACATAGAAGCAAATCACAACAAATTATAAACTTTAATATCTAACAAACCAAATGTTGAGGGAATAAATTAGGTAAAGAAAAATAGATTTAGGGAAAAAACACACCAAAGATAAAAATAAATAAATTATCACTATGAATAATATTTCGTGAGGTGGTACACAATAAGTATTCATTTCGTGAGGGGGTACACAATAAAAGCACCATCCCTTATAGTTTTTTTTTTGTTAATGAAAAGAAATAGAGAAAACCTTAATAGTGTTTTTTTATAGAGTAATTATCTCATATTGGATTCAGGTTATTAAAAAAAAGGCTAAAACACCTAGAGAAAACATTATTCACTAGAACAGTGTAATAATGCTTTTGCCTCTCCACCCAAAAACCTTAACACTGACTCTAAGGGCAATAAAGTCTTTTTAGATTGTCCATTTATCATTACTAAATTGACTGAGAATAAATAAGTCTTTTTCTCTTCTTGACTGCATAATGAAACGACTAAAATTCTATTGGAAGCAAAAATTTTCAATCTAGCGTCAGGGGGCTTTTTTGTATTTTTATAATGGTTTTTTTTTTTGTTATTATAATGTTAGCTGAAGGGAAATTTGATAGTTAACAAAAATAAAAAATAATAAACAATTAAAATGCATAATGAAACTATCAAAATACTCTTAAAAGCAATAATTTTAAACCTAGAGTCAAATGGCTTTTTGATCATTTCATAATGTTTTTTTAGTAATTATAAGTAAGCTTAGAGGCAATTTGATATTTGACTACATAAAAAAAAAAAAAAATAGCATGCATGTGCAGAGCACTCAAAGGCATGTGGGAGGCACTTTCGCCCTTTGGGCTATTCGTGCAGTGACTCTCGGTGTCCAAAAAAGTCCATCTGTTGTGTCATTGGATGCACCGTCATGTTCTCTTCCCTATGGAGCGGTGTGTGTTGGCATTTGTGATCTAGTTTGTGGTTGATCAACTTTTTTTAATTTTCTCTTTCATCCCCTGAAAATTATAGTTTGGTTCTCTTTGTTATTGATATTTCAACTTCAATCCTTATTGTTTTTATTTCTAATTTTTTTTTGCTCTTCATTTTCAATTTCATCGATCAATTCCAATTTTAAATATATTGTTTTTTCCAAGTTGGTCCTTATTGTTGTTTTTTTCTAGGACTGTTTGTAAAAGTTTTATTGGTTTTAAATTTCATCAATTAATTCAAATTTATGGTATTACATTTTTCAATTTAGTTCTCATTGTTTTGATTTCTAATTTTGCTCTTAGCACTTTTATAAAAGTTTAATTTATTTTCAATTTCATCCTTTAATCCAAATTTATAGTATATTATTTTTACCAATTTGATCTTCATTCTTTTTATTTTTTTTCCTTTTCTTAAAGCAATTTTTCATTTCAATTTCACCTTTAAATCAAAAAATGATTTTTATTTTTTATGTCAATTTTGACCCTCATTCTTTTGATTTTGTTTTGGTCCTTTTATTAAATTGATTTTTCTTTTCTATGTCACCTTTCAACTTGATATAAAATTTATTTTGTGTTTTAATTTTAATCCTCATTATTTTAATCGTTATTTTTATAATTCTTTTGTTTAATTGAAATTATTTTTGGGAAATTAGGCTACATGTTTTTCCAGATAGGTTGTTTCGGGTCTAGTGACCCGAGTCAGAGATTTGAAAAATTAACATGGATTGATATATATATATATATATATATATATATATATAGTTTTAAAATGGCTTTATAATTCTCTTAATTTTTTTTATATTGGGTTATTCTAATATGATGTTCTAAGCTATGAGTTTGACGAAATATCTCAGGCTGGCTCAACCCTAATTATCGAAGTTACAGTTTTGTCATGTTAACTTAAATTGACCATGACTATTGTTTTTCATCTTTTTTTACCTCATTTTGTTCTTCTATATTTAATTACCGGCTATAAATTGAGTTGCATTGTTTATCAGCTGTAAATTTTTAGCTTTTAACTATAATAAGCTCACCTTTCACCACTCAATCTAAAAAATTTTAGTTCTTCAATAACTAATTCATAAAAAATTAAAAAATAACAAATAGCAAAACAAAACTAATATATAGACTCAAGAATCAATAAAAAACAAAAAAAAATATCAATACAAAACTATAAATATGAAATCATGAATAACAAAATGAATTCATGTGAAATATAAATTATACAAAAACATGAAAAAAAAATACAAGAATAAGAAAACTAATGAAACAAGACGAAAATATCCTAAACGAAGAAAAGACAATATTTTTGGACCAATTTTTGTGTATCAACAAAAAAAAATGTTTTTGGCAGAAAGCTACCCATTATGAAAAATTTTGTAATTCTTAGAAATAACCCAAAAGCTTATCTAAATAATTTGATAGCCAAGAGAAGTCATTAAGTTATCCCATGAATCAAGAGGTTTTAGATTTGAGTTGTCGAATCCAAGATATGATGAAAACCCTAACTTTTATGGCTAAACCCTAATTTCTTTCTTTAATTTTTTTTCCACAATTAGATTCTAGACAATAATAACGTAGAAATAACATGGAAACTAAACGATAAAGGGATATAACTAAATTTTAAAGCCTTGTTGTGATACCAACTAATTCGAACCTTGTGGATATAAAGATCTAGAAACCTATAATCAAATTGACGCTTCACAAGAAATCTAAATTCAAGCTTATGATTAAGCTTGATAAAACGATAACTTGTATTGAGACACTAAGACTATAAAAATCTTATCCCTTCCCAACACCTATGAAGATATAGGAATAACAAGTATAAAAGATTCCATGAAGCTAAGTTATTTTTTTAATAAGTTACAGTAGTTCAATGAAGAACTATATTAAGAGAATCCTCTGATAATCACACAACAAATTATTCTGAAATAAAAATCTATATAAAAAAACTAACATCAAGCAAAATAACCTTATTTATAATTATAGGTAAAAACATATTAAACAAGGCTGAACAAATATTAAAAGAGTTCTAAATAAAATATGAAAAAGAATTGCAAATCAACTAGGAAACTAATATAAATCCTACATAGTAGTGTCTAGATCTTATTGAAACGCCTTCGTGATGTCTGAGCATTATGAAGTTTCAACTATGTATAAAGCAAGGACTTTAGAATAATTTTAATTTTTAAATAACTTAATACTTTTATTCCTTAATTCTTTAATTTTGTATAATTATTTTCTTATTCTCTTGCATAAATTCTTAATTGTAGCATAATTAGTTGTGATAATTCATTTTTACACGGTTGTTTTTAAAAATTTCACAAATATAATCTAAAATTCTAAAAAATATATTTTCAGAAACACTCTAAAATTTCTTAAGCTTTAGTGAATGTTTGAGTTTTTTTGTTGCATTTCTTTTATTTATTTATTTTAAAGCAAGTAGAGAGCAATTGTGAAATAATATAAATGAAGAAAAATAAGAGAAAAAAATAAGTATTAGTAAAAAAAAAAAGTAGAAGAAAAATTGTGTGAGTGGACAAAAAAAATAATAGAGTTAAAAATGGAGATAAAAAAAGAGAAAAAAATAAAATAATTGGGAGAGAAAAAAAAATAAGTATTAGTAAAAAAAAAGTACAAGAAAAATTGTGTGAGAGTGGAAAAAAGAAATAGAGTTAAAAATGAAGATAAAAAAAGAGAAAATAAAATAATTGGGATATTCTAAAAATTCAAACCCAGCATTCCTATACAGGGGGTTATCTAAAAATTATTTATAAATACATCATTTTCCTATCCATGGTGACGAGGCTACCATTTGATCAAAAAAATCTATCTTTAAAAAATAATAAGGTAACTCTCTCATCAAAAGAAAATAGAGAAAAAAAAAATCTCCTCTCTCATACACACTGAAAAAATATAAAAAAAATAATAATAATAAAAAAAGAGTTTAGTTCTCTCTCTAAAAACTGATCTCTTTGAATTTAATTAACACCTGCTAACATACCAATAAGTCTAACAACCTCTTTAACTTTAACAACCTAACCAATTCCTAGTCGTTCACAACCCAAACTTTGACCAATCACTGTTATGTTAACCATCCAAATCAACCCACATCTAACTTGTCGTATCTGATCATCACGATGACCTTTAAAAAATTTAATGAAAAGAATAGATTTTTAGTATCTTGTTCTTTGATGGGGAATTTTTTTTTTAAAGAGTCGCCACCTAGTATTATGGTTATTAGAAATCCTAACTGGTCAACAAAGATTTTATGGCACGAGACTAGTTACGCAAAAAGAAAAATATTATCATCCCTTAAGCATTTTGACTGAGGCAGGCTGCATAGTTGGTTTTATTTTAAATTGCTAAGAGTTTGTTGGTTTATATTATGATGGTTTAGTACCTGATATCGCGGAGGCCTTTAAAAATTTAATGAAAAGAACAAATTTCTATCATCTTGTTCTTTGATGAGGAAATGTTTTTTTAAGAAGTCGTCTCCTAGTATTATGGTCACTAGGAACCTTAACTGGTCAACAGAGATTCTATAGTATCAGACTGGTTACACAAAAGGGAAGATATTATCACCTCTTAAGTATCCTATTTGAGGAAGACTGCATAACAGGTTTTGTCTTAAATTGCTAAGAGTTGGTTTATATTATGATATTCTACTTATAATATTCCTGACTCTAGCGTCAATAAATATTCAACCACAAATACTTCCAACTTTAGTGTTGGTAAATATTACGCAACAAAAAAAAACATATGGTATTCCTGACTCTAGCATCAGTGAATAAACTAGTAAAATGAACTTAAATCAATGCATACATATTTTTTTTTAAGAAAAAAATGTATCATATACTAGATTTGCATTTCATAGTAAAAATTCATAAATCAATTATACAATAAAATACCTCAAAAAATACGAGGAACCTATAAATAACTTCGAAAAAGCTTATGAATTTTTTTGATATCACAAAGGGGCTCATTTTGTCAGCTATCAAAATAAAGAGAAATAAAATAAATAAGATTGGTATAAAAAGATGTTTTGCCAAACACATCTTGATCCAAAATAAATTGAGTAGGCTGGGTCCAAGGTTCAGGCGCCACCCAGCCTCAGCTTATTTTTTTGACTAAATCTAACCCAGACCGTACAGGCAGGGCTGGATACAGCTGACTTGTCCTTGTCATTGATCCGAGCCACTGACCAGCCCGGGTACTGTTGACTAGCATGCGTGAATTACTCACGCATGCTGGCAACAGTGCCAGTGTAATTAAAAAAGAAAAGCGAGAAGGAGAATGTTATTGACCTGTAGCTTGAGGACCGAAGATG
>Ga0325414_1006239_pt1 | contig 12624 bp, 11 predicted proteins | sample PopdelMetagenome_8_FD_206183 | JGI IMG/M metagenome (GOLD analysis project Ga0325414, IMG submission 206183) | Populus deltoides microbial communities from Bellville, Georgia, United States - Leaf-PdKOR-R3 | ecosystem: Host-associated > Plants > Phyllosphere > Phylloplane/Leaf | place: USA... | reverse complement strand
GCTTCATTATTTGGGCAATTAAGCTACAATTATGGTGTTATTCCAACCCTATTTTTTGCTAGCATTTTGTCTTTTTATTTTCGTTATTCTTATTGTGTATCCGACTGCATAAAAATCCATGAATGAAGATGAAAGAACTCTTTGAGATCTTTTAAAGCACACTTGTGTAAACTCATTTTTAATTTCTAAAATTGTATTTGGTTAGTATTCTAGGATAAAAATGATAAATATGAGAAAAGAACATTAGACAGATAAAAATTTAAAATAAATCTATATTTAAAATAAATTTTGTATTCTAAAAATAAAAAATATATGAACACATTCATATATCTCCCACTATCTTGACAAAATGCAATATAAGGATGTGCATGCATCACGTTCAGAAGAGGTGAGAAGAAGCAATCCTATGGTAGCAGAAATGAGAGCGAGGAAGCTAAATGAAAGAACTGAAAGGAGTTCTCATGGTCTAAACAATTGAGAAAATATGACTGAAAAGAAAGAACTGAGAAAGTTTAACTGAAGAGAGGGAGTTTGATAGATTTTGGCCAAAAACATTAATGGTAGTGTACAGGTAAGAGAATATCACTTTTATTCTCTCTTACTTGCTTCTGTCTTTTTTTTTTTTTTTAAAGGGAGTTTTATAAAATAATTATTAGGAAATCACTAATGAATTTCTCAACACCATAAAACTCTTTGATTTGGTCGTTAATTTTATTTTCTCTCGTCTTTATTTTATTAATTTCTACAACCTTCTCTCATAATTTGTGCTCCATACCTTTATATCCATGGACAATATACATACCTTCAAGCCACTAGAGCTATACTCTCTCCCAATGAAATGTATAACGGTGTATGGAGAAGCCTTACTACAGTCGACGCTTACCATTGCCAAAGATACGAAGTTCCCGGTTGGGAAGTAACCCTCCCTTCACCTTTAATACAGAATAAGAGAAGCTTTACTAAGGTTGTGGGCGTGTCTGAACGACATAGATATCTTTTCCGACCACACATCCTTCCACATCCTGTGGGCTGCCAAACTCCCTTTCGAGGAAAAAGCCTACTGAACAGAGGCGCTGACCCAGTTGGTGACGGAATATTGGATCAACTGTTAATGGTTTCTTGCTGTAGTCTACAGTCAAACGGGTTACGTCGCCATCAGCAGGACCTGCACCGGATACCAGCATCTCCTCGCTGAAATTTGCAAATGCCAGTGTTCTCACCTGCCCGTCAAACTTCCCGCATGAAAGGCGCCATGGAGTGCCTCTGGTGCCAGAAGCTAGGGTCTCACCCAGCCCAGGGGCAATCTCTGCTTCAACAGAGTTCTGGTCACGGTCAGTTGGGCTGAGTGTGTGGAGCACGAATGATAGATCTGGTGAAAGCATTTCTTGCACCAGAACTGCCATTGTGGCATCTTTCTGAGGCACACCAGCAGCTCGACGGCTTAGAACTGCTCTCCGTGTGTACAATGAAGCCCATACTTGGCTAACAGCATTTGCAAACGCAGTTGGATTTGATGGGCTAACATTCGGAATTGATTCATAAAGACCAGCAGCTGACATTCCAGCCAAGTCCTCAACATTGGCACTTGAGCGTACAATCAGTCTTGCATTGTCTGGAAACATTCGACCTATTCCATCAATGGTGTCTTTTGGGAGCTGCAGGGAAGAGATCAGTTCCTGGAGTTTAAAGCATAGCTTGTCAAGTTCGCCCCCATCCAGCCTAGCTGTTTCTATCTGTTCTAGAAATGACATGAATGTTTCCATAGATTTGCTATGCTCTAGTGCCAATTCCATAGAACCAAAAGGTATAACCATGCTCTTAGGAACTTCAAATGAAGCCAGCACACCTTGGTCACTGGAAACTGCCATTCAAAAAGCAAATCCACAAAAAGTCAGCCTCGGTACAGAAAACATGCAATAAAGGAGGTCGTCCAATAACTATTTAATTCCTCTAATTCACGAACTTCTTCCAAGTTTTAATCCATCTTTTACTCTCAAATGCTGCTCACTAAAAACAAAAAAGTTAAATGTTGTGTCAAGTATCACATGTACTTTTTGGTGGATCCCGTTGATGCAGCAGCAGTCAAAAAAACATTTTTAGGACTGTTTATTTTGGGAAAAAAAAAAAAAAACAAGGATAGATGTTCAATTTTTCCTAAAAGTATTTAATTGTATTTTTGTACTTGGGAAGGGAACTCCAATTCCTATTAGAATGATTCCTGGTGCCATTCGGTTTGATTTTAATGTTGTTAAACCTGATGAAAGAAATTCCCAAGGCGATTTGTGACATTCTAAGATCCCAGTGCCCAACGCAGTTATAAAAATCATATGTAAATGTGATGTTTAATAATGAGAATAAAGAAGGCAAGTGGTCGGCAAATTAAAATCCATATAGCAGGATGGAACTTAAAAGTACCACCCCTTCAGAGAAACTTAGCAAAAGGTGAAACACATTTCATTAGCGAAAAGGTAAACCATCTTAACAACCAACCAACATTACCCTTTTTCGAAGCTGCTGTCAAAGAAGCTAAACGACCACAAGCAGCAGCCTTTGCGCCTGATGTTTGTGCATCTGCATCTGTAAGTAGTATAAGACCTCCAGCAGAAACACCCTTGATAAAATTAAATATTTGTCAATTTTGATAAACCACATCTACTATAATCACAGGGCGGTTGAAGAGTTACAATTACATAAAAGTAATAGATAAGTTATTGTACCTTATTGGAGTGAGCTTTAACAGCAGACAAGAATGGATCATGAGGTCCAGGAGGTTCAACTGTTGCTGAACCGTTGCCTGAAAGATCTTCTGGAACGATATCATCTGATGAAGAGAGAGTTAGATTTACGCCAGTCAAGGAAGCTTCCAACCTGCAAACCACAGACATTAAAAACCAAGAAAAGGAAGAGGAAGAGGAAAAGGACGGAAATCAAACACAACCAAATGCTGCATATTTCTTCTAACCATCAAATTCAAAAACATAATGAAGACACAAGAATTGATTTCATATCATAGGTGTTCAGACAAACTAACCTCACATTTTTTCCAGTAAGCTTTCGCATATCAGCAACTTTATCATCATCTTCACATGTCACAAAGACAACCCTCTCCTGCAGAAAACCAATTCCATTAAAGTTCACCTTTATTTATACATATTTCAACAGTCTGTGATGACTTGAGATATTTAGAATTTAGTGAAGGAACTTGCTTGACGAGCCCTAACACCAAGATGAGATAAGTGAGGCAGCTCTTGCAGAAGTATAATTCCCACTATGTTACTGCCAGCAGCTGTTACCTGCAAGATATACTTGTATATTAAGTGAGAAAGCTCACGTGTACTATGATGAACAAGACATAAAATATATCGAGATGAGAGACATTTAAACCTCTTCATCTCCATCAGCTTTGTTCACCACAAGAACAATAGGTCCTTCTATTGCCGATGGCAATGATCCAGGCACAATGCTCTCAACCTATGACACAGCAACTGAATGTCATATTGACCAACAATTTTGTAAAGATGTAATGCATAAACATGGATTTATAAATTTAACATTGATGAGAGCATGTAATACTAAAAGCTTTTGTTGCAATTGATGTGTTTGACCAGGATCTTAGAGGCCAAAGACAACTTCATGGGGAACTATGGCATTTACCAATTTTAAGATCACTGAGCATGAAAACCAAGGGCCATGGTAATTCCAACAGGCCAACAAGCAAGGACACACCAAAGTTTCTTTTCAAAGTAAAAAAAATGAACAACTATTCCAATTAGCCACTACACTAAAGAATCCTTGCACAAACATAGAAGGGAGATGGCTTCAAAAGAATGGTTTTGAGAACACAGGTATGATAGCTGATCCAGTTAGCTCAGCAGCTGCAACATTGATTCAGCTGAGATTTACTTGGTTGGAACCAAAATTTCAACCAGCTTGATGAATTTCAGTTAATTGCCCTTTATCACAAATAAGAAAAAGATTTTATTAGAAAGGAAAACCTAAGTTACAACAAGGAGAATGATGCATTCTCCACCCTGAAGATAAATAAATAAATAAAGGAAAGACATATCAGAAGGCCAAGAAAATAATCACACACCCCAAAAGTACCATGCAGGGTACCGATAAAGAGGTCAGGAAACTATCATACACCTCAAAAGTTATCTCATAAGCAAGGGTGCTTGAAATTATGAAGTGCTTTCCATCCACAAGCACCATAAAGTGGTAACTCTGACTTGAACCCGGGAATAAACAGCATTATTGTACATGGTCATTCTGGGCCTTTATCTAACTTCTTGTCATTCAGATGAGTAGCCATCATTGGCCCAACTCCCGAGAACTATCTTTTTCCCTCTTCTCCTTTTCCTCTTTTACTTTTTTCTTCCAGGGAAATGGAAGAATAGTGACACCAAAAACTAAGGTCGATGCATGAGCACAGAATTAGGCTGCTTATCGGCTCGCTAAACTTCATTAGTGACATCTCTCAAAATTAAATTTTTTATCTTAAGCAAAAATGATAAAGTTAGGAATCCACAAATAATTACTAATGCTATTTTATAATATTGGTGTGCTTCCTATTAAAAGCAATTGAAGCAAAAATGATCAAGGGTACCTGTACTAATGTGCCACTAGCAGCTCCAGGAACAAGAATATCCCAACCATGGGAACCAAGGGTACTTCTAACCGCTTTCAAAAGCAGGGTACAAAGTTTTGAAACCTGAAAAATTACCCTACATATGAAATCTACCAGTTAGAAGGTTACAGTATTTCTATAAACAGTAAGATATTCATATGGTTTTGAAATCAGTAGCACAAAGTATTGATAGATTGTGCAAGCCTATCTAGAAGATCATATTCTTTAGGATTACAAAAAATGTCTACATACCCAGCACGAATCTCAGCTTCAGTATACGTCCTTATACTGTTTTCAGGAATTCCAAGTGCTTTTCCAAGCATCTGCAAGGGTCAGGGAACAATTTTAATCACAATTCAGAGTCTATTTATAACTCTAATGTTTTTCCGGTAGTTCATGGATAGCATCCATGAAATAATTTTAGCACTCTAAAGCCATGATTTATTAAGATAGATTGTTTTCAGCAAATCTAGCTCTGCAAATTGTCAGCGTTCATAAACCCCATCAGGTAAAAAAAAAATGCATTCTATTTTATTTGCTCGTATTTTCCTTTTGACATATGTCAAAGTAATTCATCCACCTTCTAAGTAATTTACAGGGCAGTAATAGACTTTCCAACATTATTCCTATTAATTTCCACTAGCAAAAATACCAATTCTCAAAATATAAGTTAATATGTTTTCCAACGAAAGGGTAATTTTGAAAATGTGTGTTTGTCAAAGTGATACATGATATTTATTAAAAATTAGAAAGTAAAAATAGAAAAGTAAAACGGGATGGAGAACAATAGAAGTATTAATCCAACAAGAAACCAGGAATATCAAACAGCAGATGTAGATGTGGTCCTAACAAGGAAAGAAAAAAAAAACAAAAGGAGAAAAGGAGAAAATTAAATCTTATACCTGCACTCTTTCTGGAAATGTTTGAAGAAGAGCTTCAGAATATTCCTCGGTGAGCCTTCTTGCTCTATCAAGAGTAGCTTTAAGCCTTAGTACCCAAATTATCTTCCCATCTTCACTTCCTTTATAGTAATAGAAGAAGCCAAGAAAATGAAGTTAACAATAGCACATTCACTGGACGTGAAATGTTTCCAGCACTAGAGAACTAACAAGTACCTTCCTTTTCAAGGAGACCTTTCTCTTGCCAGGCAAGAAGCTCGGCTCCAATAGCTTCACATTCTTCTGGTTTCCAACCAGATAAAGCAAGTTGATGAACACCAACAATCAGCGCACCAAGTGGGTCACTCCAAGAGCTTATATTCTTTGACTCCACATTGTCTGCAAGCCATTTAGCCCCTCCCATAGCTTCAAGTGCATTGAGAAACCTATACGGACCAATAACATCCAACCCGTGCATGAATTCCAAACAGAAAACTAAAGCAAATCTTTATAGGCTAAATCAACTCCAGAATGGAAGAAAATTAAGTATATCTATCCATCAGTAAATTAGGTCATTTGAACCACTACCAGTGTTTTCATTTGCAGCTGAAAGAGTATGACATGCATGAGTGGAATCACTTAAAAGCTCTTTTCACCCAGTAAGACATCAAGATGCCACATCAGAAAATATTGTGGTCATGCTGGTCCCAGGAAAAAATTTCAAATAGCTTTTTCCTTACATGATTTGTGTTATCCTGCAACATAAAAATATATTGTCTCCCAAGGCATAAGACTTTTTTTTCTGCAGATTCTTCAAGGCGATTTGGTACAGATCATGGAATCTTTTTTTGAAGTACCAAATGTTGTGAAATACAAGTTAATGTATGGGTTGGTGAGCGTCAAACAAGCAAAAAGCATGGCCAGATGCCATTTATCCAAATAGTACAGTTATATGTAAGAATTGACAAAAGGATTTATGTGATCATGTCTAGGAAAAAGCATAAGGCATCTTAAGTAAACTAAGACAGAGTCTTGCATACCTGCTTAGAAGAACAAAAGAATAGTCTTCAAGACCAATCTCACATAGACGCCACTGTAAAGAAACCCAAATATTACAGTTATATGTAAGAATTGACAAAAGGACTTATGAGACAACAAAAAAAAATAAAAAAGCAATCATCAAGGGCAGAACCATCAAACTCCAGCCACTGTTTGCTAATTTCAAGCTCTTGCTAAATGATTGCTGAGCATGAGCTCACCTTTTGACGCATAGCTATTGCAGCATCAGAAGCATCATTCCCGATACCACTTTCAAGATCTTTTACAATTATATCTCTCAGAGCATTCAGGGATTGCATAGTTTTGATCAGTTCAAAAATAGTGCGTGATTTTTCTGCAGAATCCAAATTCTGAAAATACAAACAAGTCTCTCGTAAATTTCTGTGCAAAATTAGAATTAATAAAATTAACCAACGATGTTGAATTAAAACTAGCAGTGCCTTAAACTATCACATGACTAAGCACCAAGGTTGAATTTATAGAAGTACAAAAGATTTCATCATTAGGGACATAAATTCAAACATAAGAGATCCTAACATATGTAGCATGACTGTGATTCAATGAATGTACAAAGTACAGGCATAGAGCCAATGAGACAGATTAGGTTATTAATGAAATGTACTTGTTATCATGTGGCAACTTTATACAATTCATAATAATAAAGGAGAACCAAAATTAAAAGGGGACGATTTACCTTTTTGCAATCCATAAATAATGTAAGAGCAGAACAGCCCCTTTCATCCAAGGATTCTCTAATTGATACAAGTTGTTCAGCAAGACTGCAAAGCCAAAATTTAAAAAGAAAGTTGAATCAACAAAAACTAAACCAGTCAAGAAGTTGATCCATTTAGAAACTAGTTGAAATGAATAAAAAAGAAAAAATAAAATAAAATGTTCCTTTCTGATTACAGTGTTTTAGATAAATTTATAAAACAGATTGTGGAAAAACCCCTAGTTCTATAAAAAACCTCAACAAATGAAAACTGGTTTATCACATGCAGAGAAGTTCTCCTCATAAGTCATACCACATTCCATAAAAATGATCCATGGTAGATAGCATGAATATGGACAAGATGATGGGCATGAAAAAGGAGTTAATATAAATTGCTGAGCCAAAATAATGTTCTTTATCCCTTATTTTCCTCCTCTTGAATGGTTGCTTAGAACCGAGGACCTATCGACAATGTTAGGATAATCAGAGGTTTAAGAGTCATAACCCAACCTTCCTGCATTGAAGAAATCTTTGAGTTCACGATGGAATATTTTGAATTGTTCAACAAATGCTTCACTATATTCCCCAGGGTTCTTTGTAACTCTTGCAAGCATTGCTTCAGTAGCAACTAAATCTTCAGGGCCAGCATTGCGATGAAGTTTGTTTTGTATTGTATGTTTGATTTCTTGCTGGATGTGAACAAAAAAAAGAAGAAGAAAAAATGAAATCAACACCAGTTATTTGATTACAGCAAAGATTACTTACCAAGTGCTATGTGATGTATCATATAACCTTAAGGTCATGAGGAATGTCGCCCCGATGAGCAATATCTCTAATCCGAGTAAGAGGAACAGATGCTGTGAATTCTGCCTTGAATGATGGCAAACAGGGATGGATTTTTCGAATAACAAGCACTTCCTGAACATTAAATTCAAAACTTGTAATTAAAGAAAAGTAAGAATTTTTTAACAGGTCAAATGGGATAGATACACATGAATAAACCACCAAAAACCAGTAACATATAAGATGAAAGTGCAGAACATGAAATACACCACAAAAAACCATTAACATAAAAGATGAAAGTGCAGATAAAGTTCACATTTGATTGTGAAAGATTTTGATGGTCATGTTATCATTGAGTATATGAAATGAGACAACACCCAAGTTCAAGCATAAGCCAGTTTGCACCAGCCCTGCCAGTCATCCGTTCCACCCCCTCCCCATTTCTTTTGCTTGATAATTTGTGTTGTCTTCAGTTTCAGCAAAATTTCCAATGCTAGCAACAGAAATATACATCATTATATTAATCAGACATTAAGGGCGTTAACTTCAACTATTTTGCTACCGTGAGCTCCCATTGTAAGAAAAAACATAAATTATACCATCCAAAACATAACCCATTGTAAGAAAACACATAAATTATACCATCCAAAACATAAAACAGAACCGCAGGTCACTGGCATACAGGGAACACTGCTCAATCCTTCCAAGTCAATAGGTACTGAGAGATAGACAAACTAATTGCACTGTCATCAAAAGCACTCTGAAAACCAATTCAGGACGGCCAATAACGCAAGTCAGGAATCCTAAATTTAGGCAGAACTTTCACAATATATTTGCCCGGACACCTCTATTTTCTGCTTAGATTGGTATTAGGATTTTGTTTTTGTGAGAGGTTTATGTTTCTGAGTTTGTAATTGCTTCACTGCCTACATGAAATGTCACTCTTAAATATTTAAAAAACAGGTAATATCGATTGATCCACTAAAGTTGAGTTTGAGAATATGATTCTCTTTTCATTTTTTGCTTCTTTGCTTGTTCTACATCAGTAGTCTTAAATGGATAAAGAAAATGCTACTTTGTTGTTGATATTTAACTTTACTTTACAATAAACAAAATGCAATCAGATCAGTGCAATCCTTATGAGGTAAGGGGGGGAAAAGATGAAATGCTGTCAAATTTTGATACATCTGAACCATGAAAAAAAGAATGATACGCTACCTGGGCTGAAGTATCTCTCCTTGAAGACACCCGTTCTAATTCCTGGAATATAAGCCTGGAAATTTCAGCATGCCGATTTGGCCGGTGATGACCTCCATCTTCAAAGCAAGGAACTTGCCCTGTGTTTATCCACTGCATAAGAGAAAGATCTAAGGAAAGCATGGATGGAAACAAAGTTCCAAAGAGTAAAAGATTCTAAGGTTATAAAGCAATACCTTCAAATAGATAGCAGAGTCTATTAGAGCCTCCAACCGGTCCTTACTCTGAAGACTTCCAACTAGTAGCTCACACACAACTTCAAGCTGTTAATGAAAAATCAATGAGGTGTTAATAGACATAAAGGAGTCCTTGACTTAGCTCATAAATCATGAATTACAGGCTTATACAATGAAATAATTGTTTCTGAATTTACATACATTCACACATACGGTGACATAAAGTAGCCATGACTCTGTATTAACTAGATGTATTCAGATGATGACAAAAAGAAGCATCTAAGTGAGCAAACCACGGAAGACAATAACAATTACACACTGAACAACCAATGTCAATATGCCTCAGTCAAATGGTATGCAGGATGAGTTGTCACAATCCTGCCATTTCAGTTGCTGCTTCAATCTAGAGCAAGTGCAAGAAGCATGAGTCATAGACTATAGGGTCCATTGTTAGAATAATTATCTGTTTTCTAATGTTCAGTTTTTGTCCATGAAATTTGCAATGCTTAAAATTTGTAACGGATTACCTGTACCATGGGTGCATGATTTCACTAAAACCAACCACCCCATCTCATGCATTGATGCACAAAAACTTTAAAGGAAGTTCATGGTTAATTATTTCAAGACTAGGGTTGTAGAACATGGTGAGTTAGGGACTTAGACATTGAAAACAGATGGGAAAGTATGACAAATTGAATTAAAACAGAATAAAACTACTAGCCTCACAATAGCAGATTTAAGGAATCACTCCTTTAATAACAAGGAAAGCATCACACATAACATAATAAGCAGAATGCTGCACAATTCTCCACTGGAAGTGAAAAACTACAAAGCTTGTTTGTAATGCTGGAGTTATTTGCTAAGCATCCTAACGGTACTTGGATTTTCTAATTAAATATAGATCTAAATTGGAAAAATATAAACTAAACCCTCCTACTGGAATTCCCAGCAATTTGTATAATGACAGAATTTCCCTTGATGCTAATAACTTGAATGTAGCCTCCTCTGGAGCTCAAAACAGCCTGGAAAACTTCAACCAACTCCCACAAAGAATCATCTAAGCTTTTATCTCATAGAATTAAAGCTCGGGGCTTGAACATTTGTCTCCTATTCATAGCTTAAATATATGTCCAAATTCAAAGCTAAATTCTTATGCTGCATCATACATCAAATACAAATATTCTGTTCTGAATAGCGTGGACGGTATGTGTATATGGATATTTTGCATTCAGATACCATGAGCACACATCACTAGAACAATCTACATTATTTGCATGATTTCAAGCACATAACCAAAAGATAGAGAGAGAGGATTTATTTGTGCACTAAAGATGTTTTTCTTACTCACGGCAGGACATGGAAAATATTCTTAAATATATTTTCTGTTCTCCGTCTCAATCTGTGTCTCGCTTTCATTACAATCTCCAGAATTCTACAAATCGCATAATCAGCTATGCCATTGACTAACATACACATGCTGGCAAGCTGATCTTATATATATAAAATAAAAACAGTAATCGCAAATTATTTATAATTATATAACAATTTCAATTCTGTATTTATCATCTAGAGGTTGATAAAAATATTGGTTTGGATGGTTGTTGAAAAATTTCCATGAAATCCAAATTTGACAACACACATTTTAACATCAATACCTTTTTCCGCCAATTCCTAGCATTCAAGTCACCTTCAACTAACTTTAAAACCGAGCCCTGAAGACCAGACGTGTCCCATCTTCTTTCACTTTCCCTGTTCCCATGGTCATTCGATTGCATGAAAGAGGCAGCCTTCCCTTGCCACTGCCCAACAAAAGGACTTGTTCCCGCCTCCAAAGTGATATCAGCACCAGCAGAACCATTCTCGCCAACGTCCTCCGCTTCCTCTCCATTCTGCTCTAACTCCAAAGGCGAAAAATTGACAGCCTCCCCAGTCGCACCCCATCGACAAACAATCTCAAAACTCCCTTCTCTGGGAAGCTTCAAAGCCCGGTTATCCCCATTTTCCCACACCAAACTATTGTCCTTGCTCACAATAGCAAACTTAAACTCAACAACCTCACCCCCTTTCAGCTCCAACTTACAAACCCATCCATTCTCCGTCCATTTCATCGGAACCTTCTTCTTCCAAGAACCCATTTCTTTACTTGACCCCACAATCACAATATTCTCACCATATTCAACTTGGTGATCTATCCTCACATTCAACATGCTCTTCTTCGTTGCCCTCTCTTCTTCTCTGCCAAACTTAAACCCATCAGAACAAGAAACATGACAAGAAAAATAAAAGAATAGAATTATCTCGTCAACCAAACAAAAGCCAAATAATGATGATCATTAGAATAAGAATACCTGGTTTGAGTAGAGGAAACAGCACAAACGATTCTTCCGCGAATCGGAATCGAAAACCTCGGATTGAAGAACGTGGTGGTCGCGCGCAGTCCCGGTGGTCGTGCAAGTTTATGATGAGAATGAGAGTGATGGAATTGGTTTCTTCTAGTTGGAGTAGAAGTGACAAAATGCAATAGACGCAGAGAATCCATTTCCCAGCTTCAGATCAGAGAAGCAAGTCTTGTTATCAGCGAGTGAAGTTGGAGTAGTGGTAATAGTTTCAAGGTCTGTTTCGCATTAGCTTAGCTTCTGTCTCTGTTTTAGATATTTTTAAAAATATTATTTTATTTAAAAAATATTAATTTAATTTATTTTAGTAAATTTTAATAGGTTGGTATAAAGAATATTATTTTAATATAAATATCTAGAATTTTTATTTTTTTTAATGAACATATCTAGCTTTTTTGTGAAGAAGGCTTTGATGTGCCACGTGCTGCTTGCAGTCTTCAAATCCATTTATAAGATATTATTATTATTATTAAAGATTTCTTTTTCTGTTTTAATTTTCTGCAGCCAATTAATATTTATTTTTTGCAGTGAAAATAGAAATCATGATGATGGAATATAAATATACAGTAATGTTCATCTTTTATTTGTGAAAAATAAATAAATAAATAAATAAAAAGTTATTTATAGATATTGTGAGGGGATCAGTGCAGATCTGGTACATTTCGTACTAAAGAAGTCAGTGTAAAAGAATTAATTGTACTTCCCTAGGTTTGGCGGTGGATCTGACGAGGAGGAG
>Ga0325414_1006236_pt1 | contig 12628 bp, 5 predicted proteins | sample PopdelMetagenome_8_FD_206183 | JGI IMG/M metagenome (GOLD analysis project Ga0325414, IMG submission 206183) | Populus deltoides microbial communities from Bellville, Georgia, United States - Leaf-PdKOR-R3 | ecosystem: Host-associated > Plants > Phyllosphere > Phylloplane/Leaf | place: USA... | reverse complement strand
GTTGGAGATATGAAGATTTCATGGATATATGTAGAAACACTACTTTTTTTTTATTTGACATATTCAAAAGATAATGGAGATATAATTTTTGAAAGTTATCTGATCTTAGGTAGTGCATCATAAAGATTTTATTCAATCTAGTTAAGTTGTTGAAGGTATATCTTGGAGACCAACCTTTCTATTTATTTTTTCAAGTTATGATATTCCTCGGTGTCATGATAGTATTCAAGGTGAAATTGACAGAACTTATTAAAGCTTCTTGTATTCATGTCTCTTTTTATAAGAGGTGGATATCACACAAAATCCTTTCCCTAAATGGAAGTAACATCTTAACATATGTGGTGGTAATAGGTGGGGTCAGGAGTTCAGGAAATTTTAAATGATCATAAATCGATCCTTTAGTGCTTTTCTTAGATGCTTTGGTAGTATACTGATAGTGTTGTGGAGACTTTACTTTTTAGAATCGAGGGTGTCTTTGTTTGTCGAGACTTGCTTCTTCTACTTGAACATGGTTCTCCATATCTTTTTTTACATTGAGGAGAGTCCTATGAGAAATAGTATATAAGATTTCCTATAATGTATAGTTGTAAACTCCATTGATTAAGGCCTTAGTGGTAATGGGTTCAAGTGTATTTTTTATGTTCAGCATTTCCTTGTTAAATCTCTATAAATATGCTACGATGCTTTCATCTTTATGTTGGGTGATGATGAATAACTTTGTCATGCTATTTTTAACTAGAATGCTAGTATTGGAATGATAGATGAACGTAATATAATGATTGTGAAGGCCAATGATGGAACCAGATTCTAGGCTATGATATCACACTCTAGCAGATCCATTGAAATTGATAGGGATAGTTTTGCATATATTGTCACTCTTTTATTTTACAAGTTCAAGAATGCTTTTCACATTTTATATGTGTTTTTTAGGATCTACAGGTCATTATAGTAGTGTAGGTTGGCTTTCATAGAGACATAATATTTGGAGAGATGGGTGTGTAACACTCAATAAATTACTGAAGAGTCTCTCACCTGGTGGTAATGGTGTTCATTCTTATTCTTTAGAGATGATATAGTCTCGTGTTTATGTCTTTTTCGACAAGGATCATATAAGTAAAATCAGAAGAAGATTAATGTTAATAGCCATGCTGATGGCTAGGATCTAATGAGAAGTTCTCGCTTCTTTATAGAGTTGGAGTATCGTGCCTATTTCACTCGTTGTTTTTTCATGTTCCTTTAAAGAACTACATTTGTCTTTTTGCACTTGTTGCTTATAAGTTGTGTGTTGTATTTCTTGTATATGGAATTGAAGAGTACAAAGCTATTTTTGTATGGCTATAATAACATTGTTAAGCATTCACACTTGATGAGAAATTTATTGGTGACCTAAGAGAGCTAGAGCTCTTATGATAGGAAGATCAATTACTCTCCCTTATCTTGAAATTTTTGGTGAAAGGTGTGTAACATGTATGAACTAGCTTTCTGTTCATTTCTCACAAACAATGCCATTGATGAAGTTATGAAAAACTTCAAATTAGATTTGGGCTTTCCATGACTATGTCCTAAGCTGAGATGACTAGTCTTGACCTTGTCTAGTGGGTTTTAACTTGAGAAATATGTTCCTTATCATAATAGAGGACCCTCCGATACTTAAGCTAGTAAATAAACAAGGGGTAAAATGTTTGTGCAAAGAAAATATATGGAACAGGAAAGTAAAGGAATATAGGACAAGAGAGTAATTGAGTGAGTTTGCCCCCTTGTAATTTAGTGATTTTGGATATTTATAGATGTCGTAACTCAATTTTTAAATTTTCAAAAAAATAAAAAAATGAATGAATGAAAAATAATTTGAGAATTGAGTCAAGACAACACAAATTGAAAGTTTGGGGACTAATAAGGATGAAAATCGAAGGAAAGTCAGTGTCTTAAAGGGGAGAAACAGAAAAAAAAAAAAACAAAGAGAGCTAGAGAGAAAACTCAGAAGGAGATCTTTGCTCTCCCTTACAACAGACCACTAGTCGAGACTATACGACACAAAACCATAAGAAAAAGGAAGAAAAAAGAAAAATAAAGAGAGAGCTAGAGAAGGAAAGGGAGAGAACAAACATAAAAAAAAAGACCAGAGAGAAAGAAGAAACATAAAAGAACGAAAGAAAGATCGAGATGATTGCCTAACCACCAGTCTCTAACACCACCCGATCGTCGCCATTAGTTTCGCCTTCAGCAACAGTCACACCAAGTATGTCTTTTTTCTTCCTCTCTTGGCATTTTAATTACCTAGTTCCTATAGAAAGCATGCATGAACAATTCATGCACGCCTACTGACAATGACTGGCTTGGTCACTAGGTCGGGCTAGTAACCAAGCCAGGTCGGCTAGATCCAACACAGCCCATATGGCTTAGCCAGATCCAGACTTAAAAAAAATAGAAACTATTGAGACCGGTTAGGTTAGGCCCATCCAACCCAATTTCCTTTGGGCTAAGGTCAAACACACCCTTATGCCCTTTCCCTTTAATTTCACTTTTCTTTATCTTGATATCTAGCCAAACAAATCTTTTTAGATATCATAAAATTCTAAAAAAAATTAAGGATCCTTTTGAATTTATTTATGGGTCCCTCGTACCCTTTTTTACTAACTTTATTGTGTATTTGGGTTTAGACTTTTACTGTGAAATGCAAATCTAGTATGCGATATATACCTATCTTTTTCTTTTTTTAAAAAATAATAATAAAAAAGATATGTTTTGCTTTCAATCTAAATTTTACTAATTTATTCAATAGCGCTAGAGTCAAGAAAACCATATATTTTTTGGTTACATAATATTTATCAACGGGAGAGTTGGAAGTATTCGTTGTCGAATAATCACTAGCAGTAGAGTCAGGAATATTATAAGTAGACCATAAAACACAGAATAAAACATACCTTTAGCAATTTAAGACAAAACCAACAATGCAGCTTATCTCAAGTAGGACACTTAAGGGATGATAATATCTTCTCTTTTTACGTAACTAGTCTTGTACTATAAAATCTTTATTGACCAGTAAGGGTTCCTAATGATCTTAATATTAAACTTTGCCTTTTGTTTGTCAATTGTTATAATGTTTGTTATGTTGGGTTTATTTGGTTATTGTTTTTTACAAGTTTAGCACACATCTTTATTGTTATGCATCACTTTAAGAGCATACACTTTAAAATTTAGGATAGGTGGGGAAGTAACAATACCTTAATGCCTTTAGCCTGAGCAAGACTCATGAAACCATCCAACTTTCTATTGATTGCTTACTTGAAAGTGGTTGGTATAATGATCTTATATTGACCTTTCAAGGATGATCACTGAGCATGCGAGAGACCCTTTGAGACTAGATAGTAACCTATCCCTTAATGCACTTAACGACTAGAACCTACTTACTAGGTTGTACCCTGTGTAATCTCACTATAGCAAGCCTAACATGTGACATCTTGAATTCCATGATCATTAGGTGGCAAATGATCATCACATAGGATACAAGAGTTTGAGTTATTATAGTTGACAAAAAGGGAATTAACTTGAATTGAAAGCTGAAAGGTTTATTAAAAGCTCAAATTTAGGCAAGACTGGACAAGGATCCCCTCGTTGGCATGATGATGACATCAGGCTCCTACAATCCATGAATAATGATCGTTGTCATCCCGTGAAGGGCGAGTCCAGATTGAATTTCCATTTTTCTTATTGATAACATCATCACTTTTATATAATTGCATGATTTTTATTTAGTAGGTTGAAATATAGGTTCCCTATTGAAACACATCTATAACACTCAACTATGAAAACAACAAATGAAAAACAAAGAAAGAGCCTAGTTAGAAGCCCAACATAAAAAAGAGTTAGAAAGTCTTAAAGAAGAAGTCACAAGGTTTACTAATCTGCTCGAATAGGCCTTGAGATCTAAATTCAAAAAAGCAACATTCATAACTTAGCCTCCACATATGCCTATAGCTTCTTTCAATCCATAAAATCAAGGGGCAAATGAGATGCCACTTGTATCTCAATAGTTATGTATTTCTAATTTGCTCAACCAGCATATTCTATAAGAATGTTTTCTATCATGGGCTTTATTATAGTGAAGGAATCTCAAAAAGACAAGGTGGTAAAAGAAAATGGCTTGGAAAAATTGGTTGCCCTAGAGGTAAGGATAAGGGCTATTGAGGGAACTAGCCTATATGATTTTATAAATGCTACTAAGATGTGTTAGGTGCTCACTGTGGTCATTCCTAAAATGTTTAAAGAGCCAGAATTTTTCAAATATATCAGAACTCAATGCTCTATAATTCATCTTAAAGCATACTATAATAAAATGACTGAGGTGGTCTGTAATGAGAAAATGTTAATTAACTTCTTTCAAGATAGCTTGAGTGATGCTGCCCTCATTTGGTATATGTGGTTGGACAATACCAAGGTGAAAAAGTGGAAGGATTTGGTTAATGCCTTCATTAGGCAAAGTTCAATATGGACGTGGCCTTTTATAGGTCAAGCTTGCAAGTTATGGAGAAGGATAACAAGGAGTCCATACAAAAATACGCTTATAGGTGGCGTGAGGAAGATGTACAAGTTAATCCTTATTTGTTTGTAAAAGAGATGATTAGTTTATTTTCTAACACCTTTAAGGCCTCGTACTTTAAATATTTGGTTATAAGCTCTGCACAACATTTCACTGACCTGGTTGTCATAATTAAGAGGATTGAACAAACCATCTGGTTGGGTAAGATTGCTGACTCGAATGAGGAGAATGGTTTCACTAGAAAAAGAAAGGAAACTAAGGTTCACAAAGTTGAAGGTGGTTACAAAGGCAAGAGAAAAAACTATCAAAACAAAGACACCTACCCCTTTAATAGCTAACTTCTCCACATCGGTCCCTATAAATCAATTGCCCTGAAGATGAAGCTATAATGTCATTAGGCCAAGAATGGTCTACATATGACTCCAATTAACTATTAGAAAAAAAGGCCTTTGTTGATAAATTCATAGGAGAGGAATGATTGGGAGATTTTAGAAAATTCCAATCAATAGTTGCTAAGAATTTAGCCCTTTTATGTATTACCTTGCTAGTAACCATAACTTAAGATGTTGACCTAAAGTCTTTGTTGTTAAACCTCTTTTCTAAAGTTTCAATGAAAAAATAAGTTTGTCCTTCAATTGTGTCTTTTCTTTGATTTAAAATCAAATATTATTCATTTTTATAAATCCTGAAAGAGGTTCCCTATAATAACTCACAAATACACATTTGCAGCCTTGCATGATCTCATAGATTTAATTAATTTCTTTTACCAAAATCTTTTCCCCCAATGAAATTTTGAAAAATTAAACTCGGTTTTTTATTTCAAAAATGATTTGATATTTATTTAAAACAACATTTTGACATTCTATTCGTAGAATGTCAAATGAATTAAACAACTTCTTCATCAAGGTGACCAAACTCTTAACCAGAGAGTATGAATAGAAAAATGAACCTTTACCCTTACACCATGACTCTTGAGCCAAATATTTTAAATATATGCATAATGATATATAGTGGATTCATTGTTCATGGATTCATGAAATACATCTCTTTGTAAAGTCCAAAACATCAAACTGGACGAGGATAAAGTTTATTGATTGTAATTGCTTGCGCTTGAAATAAGAAAATGACATCTTTGTTATCCCTTTCACATTCTAAAATGCATATATCCCTTGTGGCCTCTTTTTTAGCAATATCATGATGAATCTTTCTCAATTGCAATCACCGACACAAGAACAAATCATCTCCTTTCTAAGAAACATTATCAAGGAGTTGCAAGATTTCAAAAGCAAATCGTTTTAAACTCACATTGAAACAATTTTTGTTTTTAAAATGCAAGATCAAGATTTCAAGATTCATTCTAGATAAAGATTTCTTCACTATAACCAAAAAGAGAGATCAATGAGAGAATGATTACTCAAAACCATTATTTATCTGAGCCTCTAACAGAGCACACTTAGGGGCAATGACCAATACAATGGGGTAACATTGTACTTAAAAGGTAAATTGATCCCTTCAAAGTAATAGTAAAAAAAAAAAAAACATCTCCTACAACGAGACAAGGAGGCATTGTTGTTTATAAAAGGCAATTTGAATCTTTTAAATAAGTGACACCAAATGTTTTTAGTAGTGAGACAAGGAAGTAATGAATGATCTTCTAAATTGATTAATGAGACAAAATTTCCAGCAAATAAATAGGTCACGACGGGCACCATAGAAGCTGAGATGGGTAAAATTACAAATATTCTAAAAGAGACCTATATAAGCCAATTCAAGTGGGCTAGAAGCCAAATGACCAAGAGAGCTCAAATTAGAAATACCAAGAGCTCACCAACCAAGCAACAAAGGGATTGAGAAGAAATAAGGGCCTATATTTCGAATCAGGTAAAGATACATGCATATTATCTAACTCCTAAATATTGAACAATGTGTTTCACAAAAATTCACAAGAGAAATCCTCGATGGGATCCATCAAAAGGAAGGCCACCTCAAAATGGCCAAAAATTGAGAATACTTTTGAAAATTTTTGACCTGGGCAGGCCACTTATAAGAATTAGACCACTAAAAAAATCTTTGTATTTTTCAATTGGGAAGGTCACCCATCATAATGAGACCAATATTGTAAAAACAAAACTTCAAGTTTTTCACTAAGAGTTAGGTAGCCCATGGGAATTAGCCACTTTTGAAAAGTCAAAGTCTCTAACATTTTCACCAACACCAACAAGCAGATTGCTTGGAACAATTAGACCATTTCTAAAAAATCTTTGTATTTTTCACCAACAGGCAAGTCGCTTGAAACAATTAGACCACTTCCAAAAAATCTTTGTATTTCATACAAAACGGGCAGCTTGCTTGGAACAATTAGACCACTTCTGAAAAATCTTCATATTTTTCACCAACGAGCAAGTTGACTGGAATAATTAGACCACTTTTAAAAAATCTTTGTATTTTTCACCAATGAGCAGGTCGCCCAGAATAATTAGACCACTTGTGAAAAATCTTTATATTTTTCACCAACAGCCAGGTTGTCGGAATAAATAGATAATTTTTGAAAAATCTCTGTATTTTTTACCAACAAGCAGGTCGTCTGGAACAATTAGACCACTTCCAAAAAATCTCCATATTTTTAGACCAACGGGTAGGTCGCTTAAAGCAATTTGATCATTTCCAAAAAATCTTTGTATTTTTCACCAATGGGCATATCGCCTGGAACAATTAGACCATTTCTAAAAATTTATGGATTTTTTATTGACAAGGTGGGTCGCCTCTCCAATGACTATTTTTTTATATTTCATTCTCTCTCAAGGAAGATCATATGTCAGTTTACTACTTTCAAAGTTTTCAGGATTTTTGAAAGAAGTAAAAGTTCTTCTTCATGTCCATGTTTCTTTATAAATTTACTATGCAAAGCCAAAATAAAATGAAGTTTTCAAATGTCTTGGCATCGTAAATATTATAAACAGTGCGACAACTATCATAACCTGATTTTTTAATTTAAAAAAAATACAAAATTGAACGGATGAAAAATAATTTGAGAATTGAGGTCAAGACAACCCAAATTGAAAGTTTAAGGACTAATAAGGATGGAGTTATAAATTTGGAAGTACTTTTCACAAAAAAATTAGAAGAATTGATAAATTTTGAGACTTAATTAAACTGTGATTTAATTAATTAAGACAATTAGGGGCTTAATTAAATAAATATCAAAGTTTGAGGTCAATTTGGGTTAAAATTGCAAGAAATTAAATTCTAGGGACCGAAGTGCATAGGCGGTGATACTATATAGGGGTTAATTGATTTTTCCAAGGGTAATTTTGAAAGAATTAAAAGTTCAAGAGTCAATTATGGACTGGATTGATTAAATTTGAAACTAAGGACTATTTTGTAAATGATGCTCAAATCCAGGGGCCCAATTGCAATTGATCCAGGTGTGAAATTATATAGAAAAGAAGATTTCCATGAATAAGAGCCCAATTGCTAAATGTCAGAACTTCAAAGGGAAAAATAAAGATGTCTATTTCAGCTAAAGAAACGATGTCGTTCCAAAGACTGTTCATCCTCTTCCTCTTTGGAACATAGGAACTCGCCTACAAGAAAAGGGAAAAGAAGAACAAAATGATGATGGTCTCTATCAGACCCATCACCACACCAAAGTTATCCCATTTTTTCATTCCTCTTTCGCCTCACAATGCACCATTAAAAAGTAAAGGAGGTCATCACCAACAGTCTAGCAAGTGTCCTTATCCCATCCAAACATGGAACAAACTCAAATTGTGCATATCTTTGTCCATACGATCATTATCCTAGAATCGAGGATGATCCATATAAAAGCAAAGGAAAGCTATTGTCACAAGAGGGGGAACAAAAAAGAAATCAGAGGGAGCCAAAGATGGAAAGGGAGAGAATAAAAAAAAAACACTAGAGAGAAAGAAGAAACACAAAAGAACAAAAGAAAGGTTGAGACGGTTGCCTAGCCACCAGTCTCTAGAACCACCCAACCATCGCCATCAGTTTTGCCTCCAGCAACAGTCACACCAGGTAAGTCTTCTTTCTCTCCCCCTTGGCATTTTAATTACATGGTTTCTATAGCAAGCATAAGTGAACAATTCATGCAAGTCTGCTGATAATGACCGGATTGGTCACTAGGTAGGGCCGGTAACCAAGCCAGGTCGGCTGGATCCAGCCCAACCAATATGGCTGGGCTAGATCCAAACCCCCCCTTAAAAAAAAAGAACACAAAAACTATTGAGACTGGGCTAGGCCTGGGCCACAGGCTTAGCCAACCCAATTTCCTTTGGGTTAATGGTGTGTTTGACAAAACACACTATTATGCCATTTCCCTTTAATTTCACTTTTTTTATCTTAATATCTAGCCAAACAGGCATTTTTAGATATCTTAAGCAAATTTTACTGATTTGTTCAATGGCGCTAGAGTCAGGAATACCATATTTTTTTTTGGATACATAATATTTAACAACATGAGAGTTGGAAGTATTCGTAGTCGAATATTCACTAGCAGTAGAGTACGGAATATTATAAGCCGACCATAAAAAACAGAATAAAACGTACCTTAAGCAATTTAAGACAAAACCAGTAATGCAGCTACCTCAGGTAGGACGTTTAAGGGATGATAGTATCTTTCATTTTGCGTAGCCAGTCCTGTATTATAGAATCTTTATTGATCAACAAGAGTTTCTAGTGACCATAATATTATGTGGCGACTCCTTAAGCCAGATTTTTTTACCTTCTAAAAAAAAGATGCCAGATATATGTTATTTTTCATAGAAATTTTTAAAGGTTGTCTTGATATCGGGTAAGATGATAGATACTAGAAATCACATAAGCTTACCTGATGAAGAAAAAAATATATGTTTTCCTAGAAAATTAAGTTCTGGTTAACATGTCATGCTTGTCATTAATTGCAAGGGTTGATAGCCAAGGTTTAAGATAACTTTTAGTGAAAAAATTGAACTATGAAATTAGAAAGAAATTATTTATTAGCAAGAGAGGGTTGTGTGGTGTGCATTGGGTAATGTGTTATCGAGAATAAAAATATTTTCGAGATGTGCATGACAGGCCGGTTAAAAAACATGAATAGCTAAAGAAAGAAAAGATAGGAGGAAAAAAGAAGAAGAGAGAGGTCGAAAGGAAAGAGAGAAAGAAGAGAGAGACCCGGTTATGCTAGCTAGAACCCAACTGAGGCTACTTTACCAGGTAGCCTCGGTTAGGCTGGCTGGTTGGCAACCCTATAGGTTGGAAATGAAAACTTACTTGTGAAAATTTGTTTTTTTATCCCCGTATCGATTACTTCAGTGTCACTTCAATTACTAGAACCAAAGTTATATTCCACAGTACGAATGTCTTTATAAATCTTGTTAAATTAATGCAAAGAGTTAAAGATGAGAGAAGAGAGAAGAGAAAGAGAGAATGATTATTCAATAAATGAAAAAACTTCTTTTTCATTGGTTATATCTTTTTATATATAATTAAAGGATATGAGTTATTTTTTTAGTACCTTTTCTAATAACTTGAATCAGTTACATCGATCACGACAGACGAGGCCTAATATATCCAATAACCAACAAACCCCCCTGGGATTGCTGCTATAGCTGGCCTTGGTCTAGCTGGCTGGCAGCTTAAGCGAGATTGCTTCCCGTATATACATATATTGTTTTGTGTGCCATCAACAAGAATTGTTCACAGCTAACATCTTATATATTCCGAAGCACCTCAACTCGAACCTAGCCAAGGATCTAATCCGAGAATAGAAACTAGCATAGCATGCACAAGCACAACATCAGGAAAGAGAATTTTTGCGGTTCTTTGTGAACAGAAGATGACAAAATTAGGTGCAAGTAGACTACATAATATTAAGGAGGAAGAGCACTATATAACTAATTAATAACAACGAGGAACTTTATATCTTATTCAAAATTCGTAATTGGGAAAGAATACGCTAATTAACAAATCCAATAGATTAATTATTGATGCAGTGCACTGGCAATTATAGACACGTAAGGGCATAGACAGAATTGTCAATCTAAGCGTGCTTTTGTGCCAACTCCAGTATGCACTGGCTGAGTTCCTTAGGCTTAGAAAAAACTGCCATATGATCTGCAGGAATCTCCATCACTTCCTTAACCTCATTTTTTTCAATCATGAAGCGTTGCAACGACGGAGAAAGCAATATATCCTCAGTACAGACAATATATACTCGGGGAACTGATCCATATCTGTCTTCAGTGAACTTGTTTGCTTTGGACAGACTTTCAACGAACGTTGATCCTGGTCTGTTTAAAAGCGCTTGGAGAGTAAGATCCTGCGATATTTGAACAAGAAAAGTATCTTTAGAACAAGTACTATATAGTTAATTTCTACTGTATATACGGAATAGCTGAGCGGTTCAAGTTCTTAAATTTGTGTATTGTACCTCAATTGGGGTGAGCTGAAACGGCGTGGATGAAACCACTGCAGTGTCTTGCTCGTCGTCTGCACCGGAAATGCTTTCAGTAAACTAACAAATTGGCCAAAAAACCGGTTTCGTAGATGTCAGAGATTAAAACACAGTAAGACCTTAAAATTAAACGAATGTTATTGTAAAATTACTTAAACGCACCGTAACGAGCAAGTAATTAACCAAGTACCTTCTCTAACATATACGATGGCTGGTGCTGAGTATCAGGCATGATTGCAGTAACAAAAATAGCAAGAGAAATCTTCTCTGGGAACTTCTCCATAGCGAAGGCCAGGTTTAAGCCACCCAAACTATGGCCCACCAACACAACCTTTTCATTTTCAGGCAAGTTGGCCATGAACTCAATCAAGGGCTCGTTATACTGGTCAAAAGTTCGAACTTCTTCGAGTGTTTTTGTGTTCACCCCTGACGCACTCATGTCAAGAGCTGTGATGCTGTGGCCAGCTGCCTCTAGCATTGGCTTCACCTTGTACCATACCCAAGCTCCTGCGGAAGAACCGTGTATTAAAACGAGACGGGTTGCTTGGTTGTTGATGTCTTCCATTTTCTGGTTCGGCTAATTGTGAGGACGTAATGGATTTTTGGTTCTAATAATAATGCAATGACTTGATTGGGCCTAATAGTGTTAATGCTTGGAAGTATATAAAGAGAGCGTACCGTGTGTTGAAAAGTTGACACTTGGAAATGTCAGGTTGCCTCTTTTGATCAAAAACTCTTATCCCTTATATGGTTTGACTAGTCATTCACTCTTGTTTTTTTAATGATATCAACTTGCATGGGAATGAAAATACATTAAATCCGGGCGTTCTTTCGGTTTTTATATTCAAAACTGTACAAAGACGACTATAAAGTTGAAGACGGAAAGTACTAGTCTTGTTTCATTCCTACAATATTATTAACTTCAAATAATTAAGATGACTCTTCTTGTTCGATTCTCATTAAAAAAAAAAAAAAATTCCTATATCTTTTATGGAAAATGGACTTGATTAAATGAAGGTAAGCAAGTGCTAAAAAAGTCACGGAGAGCACACGAGACCAGCATTACAAAACTATCTCCTAACTTGGGTTCATCACAAGAAAATCTATGAATACAAATGAAATCACCACGAAAATATTCCGTTGGTATTTTGACGTGGTATTTACTGATCGAATTGTTCCCATCGCCATTTTTATCGGTGTTTACAGACAAAATATTTATGTCGGTAAATACCGAGGGAATCCCAGTCGGAATAAAATGAATTTTAAAAAAACCAAAAACCACGATAACGTGTAATTTCGAGTCACAACAACAATTTTATTGTGGATTTTTATTTTAAGTAAGTAAATCTATCATTTTTTTAAATTTGAACACAATTTTGAAATGTTAATTTTTGTATTGCTTATTTTTGTAGTATATGTATCTTGTTTGGGTGTTTACTTGTTTTATTTTTTTCTCTAACAAACTTGTTGTATGGATACATGATTTTGTATATGTTATGGTTTGTTTTAGATTTTCTAAAATTATATTTGATTGTAAATTGTTGAAACTTATGTCGAATTACCGACTTAGGTGTGCTATAATGATATAAATAGTGGCTTGTTTAACGAGTCCGTTTTTTATTTTGTCAATTTTATTA